>ERZ773192.226-NODE-226-length-74949-cov-42.267832_pt1 | contig 74949 bp, 66 predicted proteins | sample MGYA00581010_ERZ773192 | MGnify/ENA primary metagenome ERZ773192 (study PRJEB29015, sample SAMEA2737741) | human gut metagenome | biome: human gut; feature: human-associated habitat; material: faeces | place: China | collected 2012 ...
ATTTTTCAACATTTTCAGCGGATTTGGCGTTTGGTCACCGTCCAATTAGGAGGCGAACGCTCTATCCTGCTGAGCTACGGAGAGATATGTGCGCGCGGATATTTCCGGACGTACAGTTGATTATACCGTGCCGAAGGGGAATTGTCAATACGCAAGCCCTTCGGCGCGGCATTTTGTTTGGTTTACTTCTTTTCTACGCCCAGCGTTACCTTTTCACCGTTCACATCCCATTCCTTGACGTAGCCGGCGGGCGCGGCGTCGCTTACGGACACGGCCAGCACATCCTGCGCAATGGCGTCGCCGAAGCGGCTAAGCACATCCTTGGCGCGGCCTACGCACGCATAGGTCAGCGCTATGCGGTCGGTAACCTCAAAGCCCGCCTCCTTGCGCATGACCTGTATCTTGGATACCAGTTCGCGCACAAAGCCTTCGTCCACCAGTTCGTCGGTCAAATTGGTGTCCAGCACAACGGCGGTTTCCTTCTCCGTCTGGCTTACGAAGCCGGCCTTCTGTATGGGTTCGGTCAGCACATCCGCTTCCGCAAGGGACACGGCCGTGCCTTCAAGCTCAAAATCATAGCTGTTGCCGGCCTTATGCGCGGCAACTACCTTGTCGCCTATGCCGTCCTGCGCAAGATATGCGTTTATCTTGGGCAGCAGCTTGCCGTAGCGCGGCCCGAGGGTCTTAAGCTGCGGCTTCACGCGGTATGATATGAAGGAAGATGCATCGTTTACGAATTCAACGGCCTTCACGTTCAGCTCGTCCGCTATTATGGAAGTATACAGCGCATCGAGCGTACCGCCCTGCACAAACATGCGAGCAAGCGGCTGGCGGTTTTTCACGTTCGCTGCGGCGCGGGCAGCGCGGCCCAGCACAACTATTTCCAGCACCTCGTCCATGCTGCGCTCAAGCTCCGCGTCTATCAGGCTTTCATCCGCAACGGGGAAGTCGCAAAGGTGTATGCTTTCGGGCGCGGTCTTATCAACGCTGCGCACTATGTTCTGGTATATGCTTTCGCTCATGAACGGCGTGAACGGTGCGCACAGCGCGCTCATGGTTGCAAGCACGGTGTAAAGCGTCATGTACGCGGCTTCCTTGTCGTCCGTCATGCCGCTTCCCCAGTAACGCTCGCGGCAGCGGCGGACGTACCAATTGGAAAGATCGTCCGTAAAGCGGGCCAGTTCGCGGCCGGCTTCGGTTATATGCAGTCCGTCAAGGTTGCTGTCAACGGTCTTTATCAGCGTATTCAGCCGGCTGAGCACCCACTTATCCATGGGGGTGAGGTTCTCGCGCTTGAGGGTGTGCTTGGTTGGGTCGAAGCCGTCTATTTCGGCATAGAGCACATAGAACGCATATGTATTCCACAGCGTGCCCATGAACTTGCGCTGCGCTTCGCTCACGGCGTCCGCGCTGAAGCGGCTGGGCAGCCAGGGCATGGAGCCTGTGTAGAAATACCAGCGCACGGCGTCCGCGCCCTGCTTATCAAGCACGCTCCACGGGTCAACAACGTTGCCCTTGTGCTTACTCATCTTTATGCCGTCCTTGTCCGCAACAAGGCCCAGCACAAGGCAGTTCTTATAGCTCGGCTCATCGAACAGGCAGGTGGATATTGCAAGCAGGGTATAGAACCAGCCGCGGGTCTGGTCGATGGCTTCGCTTATGTAGTTGGCGGGATAGCGGCGCTCAAACTGCTCCTTGTTTTCAAACGGATAGTGCCACTGCGCAAAGGGCATCGAGCCGGAATCGAACCAGCAGTCTATAACGGCCTTCTCGCGGCGCATCGTGCCGCCGCACTTTTCGCACCTGAACGTTATCGGGTCAAGGTAAGGCTTATGCAGCTCTATGTTTTCCGGCGTGCCGGGCGCAAGCTCGCAAAGCTCCTTGCGGCTGCCTACAACGTGAACATGACCGCAGTCCTCGCATACCCAAACCGGCAGCGGAGTGCCCCAGTAACGTTCGCGGCTGAGTCCCCAGTCTATAACGTTTTCAAGGAAGTTGCCCATGCGGCCGTCCTTTATGGTCTCGGGCAGCCAGTTTATGCGCTGATTGTACTCGATAAGCTTATCGCGCACGGCGGTCATCTTTATGAACCAGCTTTCGCGGGCGTAATAGATGAGCGGGGTATCGCAGCGCCAGCAGAACGGATAGCTGTGCTCAAACGGTATTTCCGCAAACAGCGCGCCGCTCTCCTTGAGGTCCTTCAATATCATCGGGTCGGCCTTCTTAACGAATGTGCCTGCCCAAGGGGTATCCTCGGTCATGTTGCCGCGGGCGTCCACCATCTGCACGAAGGGTATGTCGTTATCGCGGCAAACGCGATAGTCGTCCTCACCGAAGGCAGGGGCGTTATGGACTATGCCCGTGCCGTCGTCCGCGGAAACGTAATCGTCCGCAACTATGCGGAAGCCCTTCTTGCCGGTTTTTGCGGCGGCCTTTGCCGTGCATTCAAACAGCGGCTCATAGGTGCGGCCAACAAGCTCGCTGCCCGCAAATTCGCGCACTATCTTCGCATCCTCGCCCAGCACCTTCTCAACAAGATCCTTGGCCAGTATGAACGCCTCGCCATCCTTTTCCGCGCGGCAGTATACTATATCCGCATTTACGCACAGGCAAACGTTTGAAGGCAGGGTCCACGGCGTGGTGGTCCAGGCAAGGTAGCTTGCGTCCTCATCGGTGCACTTGAACCTTACCGTCGCGGAAATTTCCTTAACGTCCTTATAGCCCTGTGCAACTTCGTGGCTGGCAAGCGCGGTGCCGCAGCGCGGGCAGTAAGGCACAACCTTATGGCCCTTGTACAGAAGGCCCTTTTCATATATGGTTTTGAGCGCCCACCATTCGGATTCTATATAGTTATCTTCATATGTAACATAAGGATGCTCCATATCGGCCCAGTAGCCCACGCGGTCGCTCATCTGCTCCCATTCTGCCTTGTATTTCCAAACGGATTCCTTGCACTTGGCGATGAACGGCTCCACGCCATAGGCTTCTATCTGCTTTTTGCCGTCAAGCCCCAGCATTTTTTCAACTTCCAGTTCAACCGGCAGCCCGTGCGTATCCCAGCCGGCCTTGCGCAGCACGTCGTAGCCCTTCATGGTGCGGTAGCGGGGGATAATGTCCTTCATGGCGCGGGTAAGTATGTGGCCTATGTGCGGCTTGCCGTTCGCCGTGGGCGGGCCGTCGTAAAAGGTATAGGCGGGCCTACCCTTTCTCAGCTCGCAGCTTTTTTCAAATATGCGGTTCTCCTTCCAGAATTGGAGGATCTCCTTCTCCCTGTCCACAAAGTTAAGGGATGTGGGGACTTTGGTATACATTCAATAGCTCCTTTCGCCTTGTTCTGCATAAAATAAAAAACCGCCTCCCGTATAACGGGACGCAGTGCTTGCGCGGTACCACCCGATTTGGCATATAAATATGCCCCATCTCACCCTGCGCTGTAACGTGCGCATAACGGCGCGTACTATCCGCGGGAAACCCGCCTTCATACGCGCGCTCATGGATGATGCGTACCGGATCCGCACCCGCTGCCTTTCACCGTTTGCAGCTCGCTTATGGGGTCTTATCCCGGCCGTGTGTTCCAATCACCGCTTTGGTTGCAGTATACCTTATTTCATTGCGTTTGTAAAGGTTTTTGGGCGCAGCCTTGGCGCCATTCATTCATTTTTTAGATAATAAGCCGTATTGTATTGTTTTAATCGCTTTGCCAAGCGCATACGGCAGTGTTAAAATTATATTGTAAATAATCCGCACGCGGGGTGAGCGTTATGGCAAGGGAACTGCCCGGGCAGTTTGAAGAATTTGGCGAAGCGCGCCAAAAGGGCTTTTTGAAGGTGAAGAACATAAAGGACAACGGCGGCAAGGTCGCCGGCGTGTTCTGCACGTTTACGCCGCTTGAGATACTTGACGCGGCGGGGTTCACGCCCGTAAGCCTTTGCGGCATGAGCGGGGAAACCATACCCGCAGCGGAAGCGCACCTGCCCAAGAACCTTTGCCCACTCATAAAATCAAGCTACGGCTTCGCCGTATCGGACAAATGCCCGTATACCTATTTTTCGGACATAATAGTTGGTGAAACAACGTGCGACGGCAAAAAGAAAATGTATGAGCTGCTCAACGAGATTCGCCCAACATATATACTGCATCTTCCCCAGGGCGAACGCGAAAACGCGCTTGACGAATGGACGGCGGAGCTGCGCCGCTTCAAAAATTTCCTTGAAGATAAGTTCGGCGTTGCAATAACGGACGATGCGCTCCGCAGGGCCGCCATTCAGCGCAACGAAGAGCGCCGCGCCCGCATACGGTTGATGGAAGTGCAAAAGAATGTTCCGCCCATGGCAAAGGGGCTTAATCTTTACACCGCGCTTGACGGGGCGGGCTTCATATTCGATCCTGCCGACCGCGTAGCGATGCTTACAAACCTTTATAACGATGTTGCCGCCGCATACGCTTCCGGCGCGCGCCCGGTAAGCGAGGGCGACAAGCGCATACTCATAACCGGCTGCCCCATAGGCGGCGTTATGAACAAAACCGTAAAAACCATTGAAGAAAACGGCGGCGCGGTAGTATGCTTTGAAAACTGCACGGGCATAAAGGCCGCGTATCAGCTTGTCGATACCGAAGCGGACGACATTATGGCCGCCATTGCCAAGCGCTATCTTGACATAGGCTGCGCGGTAATGACGCCGAATTCCGTGCGCGTGGAGCTGCTCAAGCGGCTCATAAGCGAATACAAAATAGACGGCGTGGTCGAAATAGACCTTCAGTCCTGCACGCCATACACAATAGAAACGCACTTTATCCGCCGCGAGATGGAAAAGCTTGGCATACACTACATAGCCCTTGAAACGGACTATTCCCAAAGCGACTCCGGCCAGCTTTCCACCCGCCTTGAAGCATTCCTCGAAATGCTCTAAACCTTGCGCACACTCCTCCTCTTTTTCCATAAACCAGCCAAAAAGCTCCCGTGAAGGGAGCTTTTTGGGTTGTGTGATGAATGAATGTATATCAGGTTATGATATCAATTATTAAGGAAGCGTTCGGTAATGTTCACATACAGCGCCGCACCCATGTGCAGCACATCCTCATCCACGTTAAAGCGGGAGTTGTGGTGCGCAAAGGCGCAGTTTTTTGCCCCGTTTGCGGAGCTTAGGAAAAGATACGCTCCCGGCAGTTTTTCAAGATAGTATGCAAAATCCTCCCCGCCCATGTTCGGCGCGGCAAGGTGTGTAACGGTGCGTTCCTCCCCCGTTATTTCCTTTGCGGCCTCCGCGGCAAGGTGGGCCATGCTTTCATCGTTTATAACAGGCGGTGCGCCCCAATCTATTATGCATTGCGCATCCGCGCCGAAAACCGCCGCCTGAGCTGCCGCTATCTGCTCTATTCTTTGCGCAACGGCCATCCTTACGCCGCTATCCACGCTGCGTATGGTGCCTTCCATCTCCACGCAGTTCGGTATTATGTTATACTGGCTGCCGTATAAAATGCGAACGGCCCCGCCGTGCCGGCATGGCAGGGCCATTCTTAGAGGATCTACATTATCCACTCCCTTATCGGGCGGATAATAAGCTTATCTGAGTCATTCTCCGCGCGCCGCTTCCCAGGAAGCCAGCTGGGAGGAGAACATGTCTCCGCTCATCGCGGTCTCGTACACATACTGCCCCTTATAGCGCAGATAACTCCAGCCGCAGCTGGTGTATGTGCCTTCAAACGGATTCAGCTTGGTGCCGTTGTATATGCCGCCTGAGGCCCTGTAGGGTATCACCATTGCGTGCAAAGCCGCTGGGGGTTATGGAATTGCTCACCATGTCGTTGGCATTATTGGGGAATTCGACCTGCAGCACCCTTATACGGTCAAGGCTGTGATAAATGGACTTGCGGAAGTTTTCGTTATTAACAGCTATGCGCCAATTGTCCGGTTCATACTGTTCATCGAACATGGGTTCAAAGTTAAAGCCGAAATAGAAGGAATAGTTGGTTTGCTTTATCGTGGGGGAAACAAGCTTGGCCGTGTCCTCATTGCTCATCCATTTGCTTTAATAAAAAAATAATAAACATAAGCCCCCGTGTCAAGGCAGGCAGGCGTTTCTTAGCGCATTTCTTAGCATTCGCTTGCTTTTCTTCGGCAGCCATGTATAGTAGAATGTATATGGAAAAGGATTGCTGTTTACTGCATTATTATGCATGTGCCGCGGCGGTGCTTTTGCTTATCGCAACGCCGCCGTCCCCGCCGCGCACAACGCCGCTGTTTTCCAACACAACGCTTTTTGTCATATGCTATGCGCTCTGCGCGGCGTACCTTTCCGCAAGCGCGGCGGAAATACTGTCGGTGTGTGCAGTGCTTATAGCCGCAGGGGGTTATAATATACGGCCTTGATACCGCCGCCATAACGCAGGCCGCCAATACCCAGCGCATATGCGGTAAGGGCTCCGCCGGATCTTTTTCTGCTGGATCTCGGCCTGCCGGACATGGACGGGCTTCAGGTGATTCAGCAGCTGCGCACACAAACTCGCCGCCCGATAATAATTCTTTCCGCCCGCGCGCAGGAAAATGAAAAGGTGCTTGCGCTTGATTACGGCGCGGATGATTACGTTACCAAGCCCTTCGGCGCAAAGGAGCTAAAGGCACGCATACGCTCCGCATTGAGGCACACATATATAAGCCAGGAAAGCGAAAGCCTTGGAAGATACCGCTACATATGCGGTCCGCTTACGGTTGATTATCAGCTTGAGCGCGTATTCAAAAACGGCGAGGATATGCACCTGACCAATATAGAATATCAGATAGTTGCGCTGATATCCCGCGCATCCGGCAAGGTGCTGACATATCAAACCATAATCGCCGGCATATGGGGCCCGTATGCTGACGCGGAAAACAACCGCATACTGCGCGTGAACATGGCGAACATCCGCCGCAAAATAGAGGAAAACCCCGCCGCACCCAAGTATATATTTACCGAGGTAGGCGTTGGATACAGAATGGCGCCCGAAAAGCGGCCCGACATGAACTGAAACGGAGGAACTGAAAAATGTATGATCTGCTGATAAAAAACGCATATGTGCTGGACGGCACGGGCGCGGAAGGCTTCCATAGCGACATAGGCATATCAGGCGGCAAAATAGCAGCCATGGCGCAGGCAATAAATGCCCAAGCCGAAAGCGTTATAGATGCCTCGGGGCTCACGCTTGCGCCCGGCTTTATAGATGCGCACAGCCACCAGGACGTTATAGTTGAAGAATACCCCGAATGCATCTGCGCCGTGGAGCAGGGCATAACCACGCAGGTAACCGGCATGTGCGGCGACTCCGCCGCCCCGGTTTCGCCGCAACACATAGGCGACGCCCTTCGCATAATAAGCTCCCTCAAGGGCGGCACGCTGCCGTCCCCCGTTGAAACCCGCTTCACATTCGGCGGCTATCTTGACCATATTGATAAGCCGCTCGGCACAAGCATGGCGTTCCTTGTTGGCCACGGCATGATTCGCGCGGCGGTAATGGGCTTTGAAAACCGCAAGCCAACGGCATATGAGACAGAGCAGATGAAGGCCCTTGTTCAGCAGGCCATGGACGGCGGAGCGTTCGGCATATCGTTCGGGCTTATATATCCGCCGGGATCGTATTGCGATGCGGAAGAAATGAGCGAGCTTTGCAAGGTGGTTGCGCAAAACGGCGGCGTTATGACCGTGCATATGCGCTCGGAAAGCAGCGGGCTTATAGAAGCGGTGGAAGAAATGCTCGGCGTTGTGCGCGCAAGCGGAGTGCGCTGCGTAATATCGCACCACAAGGCGACCGGCGGCAGCGCAAACTGGGGCAAAACCGCCAAAACGCTTGAACTGATACAAAAAATAAACGCCGAAGGCTACGACGTTTTTACGGATCAATATCCATACACCGCCTCCGCCACCGGCCTTTCCACAAACATTCCGGACGATATGTTCACGCTCGGCACGGATAAGCTTATCGCCATGCTGTCCTCCGCGCAGGGGCGAAACGAGCTGCGTCCGCTTATACTCGGCGCGTTAACGCCCAAGGAGCGCTTTAAGTACACCATGATAGGCTCTTCCCCCGCGCATCCCGAATATAACGGCAGAATGCTCAACGACATAGCGGATGAGCTAAACATTGATCCATACGAGCTGCAATGCGATATTCTGCGCGACGATAAGCTGCTCACCGGCGGCATATACCATACCATGAGCGAGGACGATCTGAAGCGCGTTATGCAATATCGCCGCACTATGGTGGGCACGGACGGCATGTGGTACCCCGGTTGCGGCGGCTGCCACCCGCGTTCGATAGGCACGTTCCCGCGCGTGCTCGGCCGCTACGTTCGCGAAAAGCAGTATATCACCCTGCCGGAAGCCATACGGCGCATGACCTCACTGCCCGCGCAGGTGTATGGGCTTAAAGACAAGGGGCTTATAGTAAAGGGCTATGATGCGGACATGGTGCTTTTCGACGCGGACAAGATTATAGACCGCGCGGATTACGGCGCATTCCGCACCTGCTGCGAAGGGCTTAATTATGTTATAGTCGGCGGAAAAACAGCGGCGGAAAACGCCGTATTCACCGGCGCTAAAGCCGGGCGGATAATACGGCGGCCGTAAATCCGTATAATTACCGAGCAAGCATCCAGTTTATAATATCTAATCTGTCGCTGTGGTATATCCAGCGTATTTCATGGCCCTGCCCGCTGAGCAGGGTCAGCTTGCCGTTCCTGTCGTCACGGTAAACAAGGTATTCAAGGGGACCGCAGAAAAAAGCCCCACGGGGCCCGCGGAAGAAAACGAAATAAGAATGCTTGTGCCGCAAGGCTTGCAGGTAGGAGAAACATATTTGTTTTTCAGGACAAACGGCCTGGCGGGTATGCCTACCCGCAACAACAGCGTGATAAGCGTTGAATCCGAAGAGTATGCTCAGATAATTGAGCAGATACAGTAGATCGGATGCAGAAGCTTAGCATCCGATCTTTGTTGGTTTTTCATTTCAGCTTTATTCAAATCCGTTTTTTACAGCCCGTCCCCCGGCAGTTCAACTCCGGCGGCGGCTGCGGCGGCTATGGCGGGGCCAAGCTCGCCAACGCGCTCCGGGCTATGCGCGTCGCTGTCCGGGCGCATAACCGCGCCTATTTTGGCTATCAGCCGTATGTCATCCGGCGAAAGGGTTACGTGGCGGGAGTTTATCTCTATCATCGTGCCCAGCTCCTTCGCCCCGCGGGCAAGGGTTTCTATATCGCACTTCACATATTCGCCCGGATGGGCAAAAATATCTATCCTGTATTTTTCCGCCGCGGCAAGCAGCGCCTTCGCCGTCAGCTCCGGTTCGCTTTTGTGCAAGCCTGCGGCCTCCATGGAGCGTTTCAGCAAAAAGCCGTCCCGCGGCACAACGCCCTTGTGATACGCCAGCAGAAGCACATCGAACATGCCCCCGTCCTTGGGCGCGTCGCATTCGCCAAAGCCGGTCAGGTTGCATTCAAGGCCGAACAAAACCTCTATATCCCGCGCGTAAACGCTTGCAAGGCGCTCCGTCTCCTTCCTAAGCCGTGTCAGCTTTTCGCCGCGCACGCCGTAAAAAACGTGCCCGCCCGCGTGCTCCGTTATGGCTATACGTTTAAGCCCGCAGCGTATCCCTGCACGGACTATATCCTCAGGCGAGCCCTTGCCGTGCGAAAAATCGGTATGCGTATGCAGGTCGCTCAAATAGCTTCCCATGCTCATTTTCTATTTTTGCTCCCCGATATGCTCATGCCGCGGAAGCGCGCCACAAGCGTTATCAAAAGCGTGCTCAGCGTTATTGTGGACATTGAATTTTCAAGCCTGAACGGCACCTTGGCCGAGCCTATGTGCGATGCGGTGAAGAAATAGTCGCATGTTTGCGCGGCCTGATTTCCGGCATAGCTGCTCAGGTACACCGTGGTCGCTCCCGCGGCCTTGGCGGCGATTATTTCATCGAATATATCCTTATTGCGGCCGCTGCGGCAGAAGGCTATAACCGCATCGTCCTTTGTGAAGCGGGTGCGGTATATGCCCATACTCACCTCGTCGCAAAGGGCGATGGCTTCCATGTTCATCATGTTAAAGCTGTGCACCATGTCTTTTGCAAGCAGCTCCGATTCGCCGCATATGAACACGCGCTTTTTGCCGGCAATATTCTGCGCTGCGGCGCAGAACGCATCTTTATCCAGCGCATGATATGTATCCTCAAGCGACATTATGCTGTATCCGCACAGTTTGTCTATAACTGTGGAGTCGCTGTCCTTGTCGCTCACGGGGGAAAGCTTCTGCGTTGCGCCGTTTGCGGCCGCTCCGCCCGCCAGCGCCACGCGGAAATCAAGGAAGCCCTTGTATCCAAGCCTCCTTGCAAGGCGGGTAACGCTTGGCACGCTTACGCCGGCAGCCTCGGCTATTTCGTTGATGACCATGCGCATCGCGCGGTCAGGATTGTCCAGGATAAAGTCTGCAACCTTGCGCTCCGCCGAAGGCAGCGTCACATACGCGGAGCGTATCTTGTTATTTGCGGGCATTTTCTTCTCTCCTTTTCATCTATGATATAGTAAATTTATACACTTTAAGTACATAAAACCCGCCTCCTATACAAGCGGCGGTTTCAATTCCCACGATGTTACATGGTATTTGTATTATACACGGATTTATTAAACTTTACAATGGCATAATTATGAATTTGTGCAAACTTCACATTCGCCGCCCGCGCACATAAGCTTCCGCACATAAATTTCATATAAAAAATTGCGCATAAAAAGGGGCATGCAGCCCCGCTCTTCGATTGACAGTAGGGATGTTAAACATTATAATGATACATAGAATGCCTGTACCGGGCCGAACATGTATACAGGCCCGGGAATACACCAAATACATCAGGAGGATATACTCAAAATGGCAAAGACAATGACCATTGACGGCAATACCGCTGCGGCGCATGTAGCATATGCGTTCAGTGATGTTGCGGCCATCTACCCCATCACTCCCTCGTCCCCCATGGCCGAGGTTGCCGATGAGTGGGCGGCGAACGGCAGAACCAATCTGTTCGGTCAAAAGGTAAGGATAGCCGAGATGCAGTCCGAAGCCGGCGCCGCGGGCGCTGTGCACGGCTCCCTCAAGGCCGGCGCCCTGACCACCACCTTCACGGCTTCCCAGGGCCTTTTGCTGATGATTCCCAACATGTACAAGATCTCCGGCGAGCTGCTGCCCGGCGTGTTCCACGTATCCGCCCGTGCGCTTGCTTACCATGCGCTGAGCATATTCGGTGATCACAGCGACGTTATGGGCTGCCGCCAGACCGGCTTTGCCATGCTTTCTTCCGCCTCCGTTCAGGAGGTCATGGATCTTGCGCTGGTAACTCACCTTTCCGCCATCAAGGCTTCCGTCCCCTTCGTCCACTTCTTCGATGGTTTCCGTACCAGCCACGAAGTGCAGAAGATAGAGGCCATAGATTACGAGGATATGGGCAAGCTGCTTGATTACGATGCAGTGGCCGCCTTCCGTGCGCGCGCGCTCAATCCTGAGCATCCGCACCTTTCCGGCTCCGCCCAGAACCCGGACATTTACTTCCAGAACCGCGAAGCCTGCAACACCCGTTACATGGCCGTTCCCGCCATTGTTGAGCACTATATGGAAGAAGTCGGCAAGCTGACCGGCCGCCATTACAATCTGTTCGATTACGTCGGCGCGCCCGATGCGGACCGCGTAATAATCTCCATGGGCTCCAGCTGCGATGTGGTTGAAGAAGCCATAGACTACCTTAACGCCCGCGGCGAAAAGCTGGGCCTCATCAAGGTCCGTCTGTACAGGCCTTTCCGTGCGGACAAGCTGCTTGCCGCCCTGCCCGCCACCTGCAAGAAGATCGCCGTGCTCGACCGCACCAAGGAATGCGGTTCCCAGGGCGAGCCTCTCTATCAGGACGTGGTCAATGCCTTTGCCGAGGCCGGCAGGTTCGATGTTAAGATCATCGGCGGCCGTTACGGTCTGGGTTCCAAGGAATTCACCCCCTCCATGGTCAAGGCCGTTTATGACGAGCTGAAGAAGGACGACGCCAAGCCCCGCTTCACCGTAGGCATAGTTGATGACGTGACCAATCTGTCCCTGCCCGTGACCGAGCAGGTCAACGCCGCTCCCGAAGGCACCATCGCCTGCAAGTTCTATGGCCTTGGTTCCGACGGTACCGTTGGCGCGAACAAGAACTCCATAAAGATAATAGGCGACCATACCGACATGTATGCTCAGGGTTACTTTGCCTACGACTCCAAGAAGTCCGGCGGCTTCACCGTGAGCCATCTGCGCTTCGGCAAAAAGCCCATACAGAGCCCCTACCTCATCGATGCGGCTGACTTCGTGGCCTGCCACAACGCTTCCTACGTCACCCGTTACGACGTGACCGAAGGCATCAAGGAGGGCGGCACTTTCCTGCTCAACTCCGAATGGACGCTTGAGGAGATGGAGCATGAGCTGCCCGCCAAGATGAAGAACGCCATCGCCAAGAACCATCTCAAGTTCTATAACATAGACGCCGTTAAGCTGGCCAAGGAAGTCGGCATGGGCAACCGCATCAATACCATAATGCAGTCCGCCTTCTTCAAGCTGGCAAACGTTATCCCCGCCGACCAAGCCATAGAGTACATGAAGGCTGCCGCCAAGAAGTCCTATGCCAAGAAGGGCGAGGACGTCGTGGCCCGCAACTATGCCGCCATAGACGCAGGCGCCAACGCCATAGTTGAGATCAACTATCCCGAATCCTGGGCCACCACCACCGAAGGCGCGGTCGTGAAGCCCGTGACGGACGATCCGTACTTCGCTCAGTTCATCTCCCCCATCCTGGCCCAGAATGGCGACAAGCTGCCCGTTTCCATAATGAGCCCCGATGGTTCCGTGCCCACCGGCACCACCAAGTACGAAAAGCGCGGCATAGCCGTTGACGTACCCGCGTGGATACCCGAAAACTGCATACAGTGCAACCAGTGCTCCCTGGTCTGCCCGCACGCCTGCATAAGGCCCGTGCTGGTAAAGGACGAGGACAATGCCCCCGAAACCTTCGTGACCAAGCCTGCCACCGGCAAGGAGCTTGCGGGCTACAAGTTCCGCATGCAGCTCTCCCCGCTGGACTGCACCGGCTGCGGCAACTGCGTGGACGTTTGCCCCGCCAAGACCAAGGCGCTCAAGATGGTTCCCCTGCACACCGTACAGGAGACCGAAGGCGCGAATTGGGACTTCGCTGCCAAGCTGCCCGAGCGCGAGCTTGACATGAACAAGTACACCGTTAAGAACAGCCAGTTCCTCAAGCCCCTGTTCGAGTTCTCCGGCGCCTGCGCAGGCTGCGGCGAGACCCCGTATATCAAGCTTATAACCCAGCTGTTCGGCGACAGGATGATAATTGCCAACGCCACCGGCTGTACCTCCATCTACGGCGGCAGCGCGCCCACCGTACCTTACACCACCAACGAAAAGGGCCACGGTCCCGCATGGGCCAACTCCCTGTTTGAAGATAACGCCGAGTTCGGCTTCGGTATCAACCTTGGTACCAAGCAGCGCCGCGCGCATGTTGCGGAGCTTGTTGAAAAGCTGATCGCGGTTGACTACTGCGACGCCGATCTGAAGGCCGCCGGTAAGGAATGGCTGGAGAACATGGACGATGCGGAAGGCTCCAAGAAGGCGGCTGCGAAGCTGGTTGCCGAGCTGGAAGCGAGCGTCGATCCCGATCTGACCGGCACCCAGTGGGAAGAAGCATGGCTCAAGAACGGCAAGAAGTGCCCCTGCGAAGCGTGCACTCTGGGCCGCGAAGTGCTTGCCAACAAGGACCTGCTCGTCAAGAAGTCCATATGGATATTCGGCGGCGACGGCTGGGCGTACGACATCGGCTACGGCGGACTTGACCACGTTCTTGCTATGGACGAGGATGTAAACGTTCTGGTCGTGGATACCGAAGTGTACTCCAACACCGGCGGACAGTCCTCCAAGGCTACGCCTACCGGTTCCGTTGCCAAGTTTGCTGCGGCCGGCAAGCGCACCAGCAAGAAGGATCTGGGCATGATGGCCATGAGCTACGGCTACGTGTACGTTGCCAAGGTTTGCATGGGCGCCAATCAGCAGCAGCTGGTCAAGGCCCTTGCGGAAGCCGAAGCTTATAAGGGACCCTCCCTCATAATCGCCTACGCTCCCTGCATCAACCACGGCCTGAAGGTAAAGGAAGGCATGGGCAAGAGCCAGGCCGAGGCCAAGAAGGCTGTTGAAGCCGGTTACTGGCAGCTTTACCGTTACAATCCGGACCTTACCGCCCAGGGCAAGAACCCCTTCACTCTGGACAGCAAGCCCGCGACCATACCTTATCGCGAGTTCATAATGGGCGAAGTTCGCTACGCTTCCCTGCTCTCTCAGTTCCCCGAAGTGGCCGACAAGCTGTTCGACCGCGCCGAGCACGAAGCCAAGGATAAGTACGAATACTACAAGAAGCTCAACGACATGCAGTAATGCATTAACTAACGCATCCCGGGACGGCAATCGCCGTTCCGGGGCTTTTTGTGTGCAGATAATCTATGATGTTTGATGAAGTAAAATAAGCAACTCACATCTCATTGTTTGTTACAACCCCTCAGTCACGGCTAACGCCGTGCCAGCTCCCCGGCCGGGGAGCCTTTTTGGGGGCTACCACTAACCAAAAGCTGTCCCCGCGTGCGGGGAAAGTGGTATGGCGAAGCCATGACGAAAGAGGAACGGCTCAAAGCTGCCAAGTGCCGTTTTCATCACCTTACAAACTCTCACAATAAGCCTCCCTCTAAGAGGGAGGTGGATTTTGCGAAGCAAAAGACGGAGGGAGTCTAAAGAAGCTCGCAGCTATTTGTTTGTTTTACTCCCTCAGAAAATTCGCTTACGGCGAATTTCCAGCTCCCCGTAAAGGGGCGCCTTTTGGTACAGTACAAGCACGGCGTACAGTGCCGTACCCCTTCGCGGAGCGATCGTTTCAATGGGGTTACGGGGGTCGCCAGGGGGCCTAAGGGGAGAAATCGAAATCTTCCCCGGCCCCCTGGCAAAAAAGGGTATAAAGCAACTCACATCTCATTGTTTGTTACAACCCCTCAGTCAAACCTTCGGTTTGCCAGCTCCCCGTGAAGGGGAGCCTTTGGGTGCGTTTTATCAGCTTTTTTCTTGCAATTCAGCGCCATTCTCCATTATAATAGATGCAAGCGCCTGCCCCGACGCGGTAAAAGGGGACGGTTGGCCAAACCCAAATCCTTATCAGGGAGGGGGTGGCACTGTGATGACATGGTCGGAATTCTTCGGATTTTTGGCGATTCTCATTGAACTTTTCAAGTTCTTCTTCAGAATATTACGTTTCGTAATAAAGATGAGCAAAAAGAAAAGTAACCGTCCTGGCCAAAGGTAACGGTTACAATTCTTAACCCATAAACTTAGGCCAACCGTCTCCGGCAGGCGTGGTTTCTGTTTATATTATACGCAAACTAAGCCCGATATGCAAGCATAAAACGGCATTATGCCGTAATCACCCCAAGGAGTCCGCCATGCAAAAGCTGCTTATTGTTGACGGGAGCAATCTGCTGTTCCAAATGTTCTATGGTATGCCCGCGCGCATAATTGGCAAAAGCGGACGGCCCGTGCACGGCACCATCGGCTTCGTAGGCGCGCTTATGAAAATAATACGCATGGTGCGGCCCACGCACGCCGTTGTGCTGTTCGATGGGGAGCATGAAAACCCGCGCGCCGCGCTTGACCCCGCATATAAGGCCAACCGCGTGGATTACAGCCAAATGGCGGAGGACGACACGCCGTTTTCCCAGTTGGCGGACATATACTTGGCGCTTGATTTCATGGGTATAAAGCATACCGAAACCACGGACTGCGAAACGGATGACATCGTGGCAGCATATGTGTTCAATCGAACGAATGATAGCGAAATAGTCATTTCGTCGTTCGACAGCGACTATTTTCAGCTTATCTCCCCCAATGTGAGCGTGCTTAGATACCGCGGAAAAAATACCGCACTTTGCGGCGAAGAATATATATTGGAAAAGTTCGGCATAGGCGCGGACAAATATGCTGACATGAAGGCCCTTTGCGGCGACGCATCGGACAATATCCGCGGCGTGCCCCGCGTAGGTCAAAAAACAGCGGCGCGGCTGATAAACGAATTCGGCTCGCTTGACGGCATAATGCAAAACGCGGACCGCATAAAGCAGCCCGCGCTGAGGGAATCAATATTGATGAACTTAGACAGGCTCCTGCTCAACCGGCAGCTTATAACGCTCACAGGCGGCGCGGCATTGCCGTTTGAAACGGAGGAGCTTGAGTTCATAATGCCCGAATTTACATCGGTTCAGGCGCTAAAAGCGCTCGGCATCATTTAGCCGCAATGGCTATCAGCTCCCGCGCATCGCTTATTTCATAATCCGGCCTTATGCCGTGCTGCTGCATGTATTGCCTCAGCTCCACGTCCCGCGCGTATTCGGCCGCCGTCCAGCTTGTTATGGCAAGCAGCTTGTTCTTATAATCTTCGTTTTCGCACTTTCTGTGCATCCATACTGCCGTAACGCCGGCCATCTTGGCCATGTACATGTCCTTTGTAAGGTTATCGCCAAGGTACATCACTTCGCTCTTATCATAGCCCTCGCCCGCGCATATGCGCCCAATTACCGCAATGTCCGGCTTTTTTGTCTGCACCGTGCGTACCTTTTCGCTCACGGCGTATGCGCTCTTGAATTGGCTTTCAAACGTGTACACATGCTTAAAATACGGCTCTATCCCCAGCTTCATAAGCCTGTAAAACCCGTTTTCTTTGGAGGATTCCGTATAGGCTATGAGCGTCACGCCCATTTCCGTCAGCGCGCGCAGCATTTCCTCCACGCCCGGCAAAAGGTGCAGATGGCTTTCCCTTACGGAATTGAACACGTTGAACGCCGGCCTCAGCGCGGCCTTCATCTCCTCCGCCGGGGCATTGTTATAGTATGCCTTTATGCTTGGCAGCTCAAGCGTTGCATAAGGGTATTCAACCGAGCCGAGCCGCTGATGCGCCGCCATGTATTCATTCAGCAGCTTTTTTTCGTCTATGCCGGTCATGCGGGCGATCTCGTCCGCCATGGCGTAAAAGGCGGGCACGAAAAAGCCCGTCCAATCGTATAAAGTATCGTCAAGGTCGCTTATAAGCAACTTTATCATAGGTGTTTTCACCGTCCCGAATTATTAGTGCAGCTTGCATATTACCCCATCCCCACCGATAAGTCAACAGCTCCGCGCGCGATATAAGTAAAAGCGAAAGCAAATGTTGTTGCATGTTTTTATCAAACATTGTACAATTATGTATGATTGCGCGGTTCATGTATATGCTGCGCCTGTTTTAACGAAGTGCGGCATCATGCCGCGGAAACGGAGGAAAGCCCATGTTCGATTTGCAGAAGGCAAGCATGCTCAAGCGCGTGTCCGCCTGGCTGCTGGACGTTATTCTGCTAAGCGTACTCGCAACCGGGTTCGCGCTTTTGCTTTCCGCCGCGTTCGGTTACGATAATTATAACGATAATCTGCAGCGATACTATACAGAATACGAACAGCTGTATGGCATTGATTTTAATATTTCGGATGAAGAATATCTTGCGCTCGGTGAAGAGGATCGGCTCCGTTATGCTGATGCATATGCAAAGCTTAACGATGATGCCGATGTCAGCCGGGCGTTTTCTATTATAATTCAGCTTTCGCTTGCAATAATGTCGCTTTCGGTATTGCTTGCGTATATGGCGCTGGAATTCGCAATACCTGTACTGTGGTTTAAAAACGGGCAGACCATTGGCAAAAAGATATTCGGCCTTGCCGTAATGCGGACCGACTCCGTGCGCGTGAAGCCCATAGCCATGCTAATACGCACACTGCTTGGCAAATACACAATCGAAACAATGGCTCCGCTGCTGATAATATTCCTTATATTGTTCGGCAGTCTCGGCACGGTTGGGCTCATAATGCTTGCGGCGCTGGCGCTGCTGCAAATAGTGCTTATCGCGGCCACGCGCACCAATTCCGCAATACATGATATATTGGCGCAAACGGTTGTTGTGGATATGGAAAGCCAAATGATATTCGATTCCGCCCGGGAGCGCGAAGCGCGGCGCAGGGAATATGCCGAAGCGGACAGCGCACGATGGGGTCAATAAACAAGGGTAAACCAAGATATACAAAATAAACTAAAAAGGATCGAGGACGAAAACGATGAAAGTTGAACTGCGCAACGTGACCAAGGCTTTCCCCAGCCGCAACAAGAAATCGGGCGAGGAGGTAATAGCCGTAAACGACTGCAGCTTTACCATTCCCGACGGGAAGCTGATAGGCCTGCTCGGTCCTTCCGGCTGCGGCAAAAGCACCACGCTCTATATGATATGCGGCCTGCAAAAGCCCACCAAGGGCCAGATATTCTTTGGCGAGGACGACGTTACCGGCCTTGCGCCGGAAAACAGGGGCGTTGGCCTTGTGTTCCAGAACTATGCCCTTTATCCGCACCTTACCGTTAAGCAGAACATACTTTTCCCGCTGCAAAACCTCAAGGGGGCGGACAAGCTGAGCAAGGAAGAAATGCTCAAGCGCGCCTACGAAACGGCAAAGCTTGTGCAGATAGACGAACTGATGGACCGCAAGCCCAGCGAGCTTTCCGGCGGCCAGCAGCAGCGCGTTGCAATAGCCCGCGCGCTGGTCAAAATGCCGCGCGTGCTGCTGCTTGACGAGCCGCTTTCAAACCTTGACGCAAGGCTCAGGCTCCAAACCCGCGAGGAAATACGCCGCATACAGCGCGAAACCAAGATAACCACCGTTTTCGTTACCCATGACCAGGACGAGGCCATGAGCATATCCGACTTTATAGTGGTCATGAAGGCGGGCGTTGTGCAGCAGATTGGCAAGCCGCAGGCCGTTTATGACGATCCGGACAATCTGTTCGTTGCCAAGTTCCTCGGCACCCCGCCCATAAACGTTTTCAACGGCTCCGTCAAGGGCAGCAAGGTATATATCGGCGAAGAAGCCGTGCTCAGCGTGAACGGCGTTAACGACGGCGAAGTTTACGTCGGCATCCGCCCCGAAGGCTTTATCCTGGACGAAAACGGCCCGCTCGGCTGCAAGCTTATAAACGTTGAAGTAATGGGCAGGGACGTGAGCGTTGTATCCTCCAACCCCGCCTCGCTCAACCCCACCATCCGCTCCATAATCAATGCGGACGCGGGCGTGGATCACGATGCGGAAACCGTGCGTTTCTCCGTAAAGCCGCATAAGCTTTTCCTCTTCGACAAGGAAAGCGAAAAGCGCATACGCTTCGAGGTAAAATAAAAAATGGTAGAAGGCAAGCAAAAATGGAAGGCGTGGCTGTACCTTGCCCCGGCAATAGTATTATTGCTGGTATTCACGGTGTGGCCCATAATAAACACGGTGCGCATGGCCTTTCTTGAAGGGTACAGCGGGCTGAAGGTCGCCGGCGGCGAAAGCTTCGCGTTCGGCGTGGGCAACTTCGTTAAGGTAATAAAGTATCAAAAGTTTTTAAGCTGCCTTAAAAACACGGTGCTGCTGTGCGTGCTTACCGTGCCCATATCAAGCCTGCTGGCGCTGCTGGTGGCGGTGTTCCTTAATTCAATAAAGTGGCTGCAAAAGCCCTTGCAGACCATATTCTTCCTGCCCTATGTTACCAACTCCATCGCCATAGGCATGGTGTTCGCCGCAATGTTCAATATTGTCGGCAGCTTTTACGGCACGGAGAACGAAATAATCGTTACCGCCGGCATTATAAACAACATAATTGAATTCTTCGGCGGCAAGGCCGTGAACTGGATAAACTACGGTTCTTCCTACGCGGCGAATATTACCGTTATGGTAATATACATCGTTTGGAACGCGCTGCCGTTCAAAATACTTATACTGCTGGGCGGCCTGCAGAGCATCAATAAGCAGTATTACGACGCCGCCAAGGTGGACGGCACATCCCGCCGCCGCATATTCGCGCGCATAACCGTGCCGCTGCTTTCCCCCATGCTTGCCTATGTTGTGATAACCGGCTTCATAGGCGGCTTTAAGGAATACACCAGCATAATCGGTATATTCGGCGAGGCTATGGGCCCTGCGGACGCCGCAGGCAGGCTGAACACTATGGTAGGCTTTATATACGACGCTTTATCCACCAATAATCAGGGCCGCGCCAGCGCAGCCGCGCTGATACTTTTCGGCATAATACTGGTGGTAACGCTAATCAACCTTCAGGTCAGCAAAAAGCGCGTGCATTATTGAGGTAAAATATGGCTAAAGAAACGATAAAAACAATGCATGAGCGGGATATTTCCGCCGAGCGCACCCGTTCAAGGGCGGTTGGCATAATTGCAAAGGCGTTCTGCTATGCGTTCCTTATATTCATGGCGCTGGTGGTGCTGTTCCCGTTTTACTGGATGATAAATTCATCTCTCAAAAGCCTTGAGGAATACCGCCAAAGCGTGCCCACGTTCTGGCCGCAGAAGGTGCTGTGGTCAAACTATGCGGAGGCCTTCACCGCCGCAAGCCTGGGCCGGCTGTTTTTCAATACGGCCTATGTGGGCATAGTATCCACCATACTTTCGCTTGTTATAACAATTCTGTCCGCGTTCGCGTTTGCAAGGCTGGAGTTCAGGGGAAAGAACCTGCTTTTCTCCGCGCTGCTTGCGACAATGATGATACCGGGCGAGCTTTTTACAATAACCAATTACAGCACCGTTACCAACCTTGGCTGGATGAACACATACACGGTGCTTATAGTCCCCTTTTTGGTAAGCGTGTTCTATATTTATCTGCTCAGGCAAAACTTTTTGCAGATACCCAACGAGCTTTACCTTGCCGCAAAGGTGGACGGCACGAGCGATTTCAAATATCTTTGCAAGGTTATGATACCGTTGTCGCTGCCTACGCTCATATCCATAACGATTTTGAAGATGATGGGCGCATGGAATTCATATATATGGCCGCGTCTCGTTGCCAACGACGATGCGCACAGGCTAATAACCAACGGCCTTAGGAATGCATTCACCGATACCACGGGGGACGTTAACTACCCCGTGCAGATGGCGGCGGTAGCACTGGTGTCCGCGCCGCTGTTCCTGGTGTTCATATTCCTTAGGAAATATATTATGAAGGGCGTAAGCCGAAGCGGCATAAAAGGCTAAATAAATTTATGCTAAGCATAAAGAAAGGCAAGGAAAACAAAAAATGACAAAACGTATCCTGGCAACCATGTTGGCGGTACTTATGGTATTCAGCGCGCTGATGCTGGCTGCCTGCACCAACAGCACCCCCGCCAACACCGGCGATCAGCAGACCGCCGAACCCACCACTACCGACAACGCCGGTACCCCCGCCGGCAACGATCAGCAGACGGCCGAGCCTGTGAGCGAAGGCAACTTCACCGTCCCCGAAGCCGGTTACGACGGAAGCGAAGTCAACCTGACCTTCTATCACACCATGGGCACCAACCTGAGCGATGTGCTGAACCTTTACATCGAGGAGTTCAACAAGCTCTATCCCAATATCCACATCACCAGCGAAAAAATCGGCAGCTATGACGACGTGCGCGACCAGATAAGCACCGAGATCACCGTTGGCAACCAGCCCAACATAGCCTATTGCTATCCCGACCATGTTGCGCTTTACAACCTGGCCGGCGCTGTTGCCACGCTTGACGGCCTTATCAACAGCCAGATCGAGGTTGCCCGCGCGGACGGCACCGCCGAAATACTCGGCCTGACCGACGAGCAGAAGGCGGACTTCATCCCCGGCTACTATGCCGAAGGTACCCAGTTTGGCGACGGCCTCATGTACACCATGCCGTTCTCCAAGTCCACCGAGGTACTTTACTACAACAAGACCTTCTTTGACGCCAACGGCCTTACCGTCCCCACCACCTGGGAAGAGATGGAAGCTACCTGCGCCAAGATAAAGGAAATCGACCCCAACTCCATTCCCCTTGGTTACGACAGCGAAAGCAACTGGTTCATCACCATGTGCGAGCAGTACGGCTCCGATTATACCAGCGCCTCCGGCGACCATTATCTGTTCAATAACGAAACCAACCGCGGCTTCATAAAGATGTTCCGCGAATGGTACCAGAAGGGCTACCTGACCACCCAGAAGCTCTACGGCGCCTATACCTCCGGCCTGTTCACCTCCACCGATGAGGTCAAGAGCTATATGTCCATCGGCTCCTCCGCAGGCGCGACCCATCAGCGTCCCGCGGCCGATGCAAACGGCGAATATCCCTTTGAAGTGGGCATCAGCACCATACCGCAGCTTGGCAACGGCAACAACAAGGTCATTTCCCAGGGCCCCAGCGTATGCATATTCAAAAAGGCAAACGAGCAGGAGGTCGTGGCAAGCTGGCTGTTCATCAAGTTCCTGACCACCAGCGTGGATTTCCAGGCCGAGTTCTCCATGGCCTCCGGCTATGTTCCCGTACTCAAGAGCGTTGCCGATAACGAAGCCTACGCTTCCTTCATCGCCCAGGCCGACGGCGGCAAGTACATCTCCGCCCTCAGCGCCAAGGTCTGCCTTGAGCAGGAAGAATATTACTACACCTCCCCCGCCTTCAACGGCTCCTCCACCGCGCGTGATCAGGTCGGTACCCTGCTGACCAAGTGCCTTACCGCGGACGACGGCGGCAACGTGGACGCCATGATAGAGGCTGCCTTTGCCGAGGCCGTGGACGAGTGCGAATACAACGGCTGATATAAGCCGGTTTTTAAGGAAGTAACGTTATGAAAAAGCTTGCCCCGGCATTGGCGCTGATAATACTGGCGCTTTGCATATTCGGCTGCACGCCGCAAAAGGATAAGGACGCTTTGCCCACGCCCGTGCAAACGGACGCCGCGCAAACGCCCCCCGTGAGTAGTGCGCCCGAAGCCGCGCCCTCGCCCGCTGCCGCGGCAAGCGAAAGCATTGACTATGCCGCGTCAGTGAAGCCTTCGGGCGCGGATACAGCGAAGCAGGAGGTTACGGTAAAGTCGTTCGTGGACGGCGACACCGTGCATTTCTTCGTGCCGGAAAGCATAATGCCCTCCGGCGTGCTGAAGGCCCGCTTCATCGGCATAGATACGCCGGAATCCACCGGCAAAATAGAGGAATACGGCAAGGCGGCGTCCGAATTTACAAAGGAAAAGCTGTCCCGTGCCCATTCCATAATGATTGAATCGGACGACGGGAATTGGGATTTCGACTCCACCGGCGGCAGATACCTTGTTTGGGTATGGTATAAGGCCGAAAAGGCCGGCGAATACCGCAACCTTAATATAGAGCTGCTGCAAAACGGCCTTGCCCGCGCCTATTCTTCGGCAAACAACCGCTATGGTTCAACCTGCACCGCGGCCATAAACCGGGCCAAGGCGAACAAGCTGAACATCTATTCAGGGCAGAAGGACCCCGATTTCTATTACGGGGACGCCGTGGAGCTTACCCTGAAGGAGCTTAGGTGCGGCATAGAGGGCTATAACGGCAAAAAGGTAGCGTTTGAGGGCGTTATAACCATAAACAGCGGAAACGGCGTGTTTATCGAGGATTATGACGCGGAAACGGACAGGTATTACGGCATAAGCGCCTATTATGGCTACGGCCTTTCGGGCGCGGGGCTTGATATACTTTCCGTGGGCAACCGGGCGCGGATAGTGGGCACCGTTCAGTATTATGAGGCCGGCGGCTGCTATCAGGTATCCGGCCTAAGCTACCGGCAGATGAAGCCGGACGATCCGAATAATCTGCAAAAGCTGAGCGAGGGCAACGCGGCAGGCTATGTCAGCATAAGCGCGGATGATTTTGCTTCCGCCATGGTGAGCATAGAAACCGAAGCCGGTGCGGCGGAATATAAGCTGAGCGACATCGCCATGAACACCACCGTTGAGATGGACGGTTTAACGGTGCAAAGCGTTTACGTTGCCGAAAACGGCTGCGCAACGCTCACCTGCGCCGCAGGCGATGCCGAAGTGACGGTAAGGCTTGAGCCGCTTAAAGTAAACGGCGAGGCCTTTGACCCAAATACCCTTTCCGGAAAAACGATAGACGTGCGCGCAGCCGTGGACATGTATGACAATGCGCCGCAGCTGCACGTATTCACGGCGGAAGGTATTTCCATACACTAAAAATAAACCTGAAAAGAGGGAGAAAACATGAAAAGGATAGTAGCATATATAATAGCGCTGGCGCTGTTCGCAGCGGCGTTTGCCGGCTGCTCCGCCCCCGTGGACGAGCCTGCCCCCACGGTAGAGCCCAGCAACGAACCCACAGAGACCGTTGAGCCCAGCGCCGAACCCGTTGCTGACAACACTCAGGCGCTTGAAAATGCCGCGGCTTACATAAAGCTGATGTATAAAAAGAGTGCGGTAAAGACCCCCGCCGATTATCAGGTAGTCGGTTTTGCCGTGGTTGACGGCGTATCCTACCAGATACAGTGGACCGTTGAAATCACCAGCGGCGCTGAGGATGCCGTAGTCGTTGGCGAACTGGGCGAGGACAAGATGGTCACCATCGATGTTAACGAAGCCTGCGCCGAGGATTCCGAATACACCCTTACCGCCACCATAGCGGACGAAAACGGCGCTTCCGTTTCCGAAAGCTTTGCCCACATGGTACCCAAGGGCTTTGATCTTGGCACCGCCAGCTATGACGAAATAGTCTCCGCCGGCTACGAGCTTGAAGAAGGCGCGGCGCTTGAAGGCACCCAGCGCCTGTTCGGCACCGTTGTGTCTATCGACACTCCGTTCAGCGCCGAATACAACAACATAACCGTAACCATGGCCGTAAAGGGCATGGAGGAATACCCCGTGCAATGCTTCCGCCTTGCCGGCGAGGGCGCGGATGCCTTGGCCGTTGGCGACGAAATAACCGTTGAAGGCACCATAAAGAACTACAAGGGCACCATCGAGTTCGACGCGGGCTGCGCATACATCGGCAAGGGCGAGATACTCAACCAGGCCAAGCTGCTTGAGAACGCCTACGCGCTTGAAGAAGGCGCCGCCATGCTCAACGCGACCGCGCTCAAGGGCGTTATAACCTCCATCGATACCCCGTTCAGCGCAGAGTACAACAACGTGACCGTCACCATGGTTTGCGACGGCATAGAGGATAAGCCCATACAGTGCTATCGCCTCAGCGGCGAAGGCGCTGACAAGCTGGCCGTCGGCGACGAAATAGCAGTGTTCGGCATTATAAAGAACTACAAGGGCACCATTGAGTTCGACGCGGGCTGCACCCTTATCCCCGCCGACACCGTGAGCAGTGCCAAGATAGTCGCCCGCGCTTACACCCTTGAGGACGGCGCGCAGCTGATGGGCACCAAGACCCTGACCGGCTCCATCGCCTCCATAGACACCGCCTTCAGCGCGGAATACGGCAACATAACCGTTACCATAGTTGTGGGTGGCCTGAACGACTATGCCATACAGTGCTTCCGCATGAAGGGCGAGGGCGCGGATAAGCTTGCCGTGGGCGACGTGATAACCGTTACCGGCGTAATAAAGAACTACAAGGGCACCATCGAATTCGACGCCGGCTGCACCTTCACCAAATAACAAAAGCAAATAAAGCTTAAAGGCAGCGAATACCCGGCTTTGCGGCCGGGTGTTTTCGTTTATATTTAACCATTGTTGACAAGGCGTTGTGCATCGTGATAAGCTTTGGGTAATTCATGCGACAGGAACACGGGAGCGCCCCCCAAGCAGCCATTTTGGGCTTGCCTGTCCTTGTCAACTGATGATACCATTAGTCTGCATCGGGAGAGTATATGAAAAGGATTGATTGGAGCGAGCTGCGCCCGCAGATATCCCTGGTATGGCGGCTCAGCATGCCGGCGATACTAACGCAGATAACTACCATAGCCATGCAGTATATCGATTCCGCAATGGTCGGCGCGCTCGGCGCGAATGCGTCTGCGGCAATAGGCCTTGTTTCCACAAGCACCTGGCTGCTAAGCGGCATAACCTATGCAATAACGGCAGGCTTTTCCGTGCAGGTTGCGCATCATATCGGTGCAAAGCGTGATGAGGACGCGCGCACGGTTGTTAAGCACGGCCTGATAAGCGCGCTTTTGATATCGGCCCTGCTGTGCGCATTGGGCGCCGTTATAAGCGATCCTCTGCCCGTATGGCTTGGCGGCAGCGAAACAATACACCGCGATGCATCGCTGTATTTCCTTGTATTCGCGCTGGAGCTGCCGTTTTTGCAGCTCAATTCGCTCGCCTCATCGTTTTTGCAGTGCAGCGGGGACATGGTAACGCCCAGCATACTTACGGCCGCAATGTGCATTTTAGACATTATATTCAATGCGATTTTCATTCCCAAATACGGCGTATTGGGCGCGGGCATAGGCACGGCGCTTGCCTGCGCGGTGGTATGCCTTGTAATGCTGTGGTGCTGCTACGGCAGGGATAAGCACCTTAAATTGAACAGGGCCGACAAGAGCCGGTTCGATTCTTCCATACTTAAAAAGGCGTTGAAGATCGGCCTGCCCGTGGCGGTTCAGGAGGTTGCCACAAGCGGGGCAATGGTAATAACCACAATGATAATAGCTCCGCTTGGCGAAATTGCAATAGCCGCAAACTCCTTCGCCGTAACTGCGGAGGCGCTATGCTACATGCCCGGCTACGGAATAGGCTCCGCTGCCGCAACGGTCGTAGGCCGCAGCGTGGGCGCGGGCGAGGATGAGCTTGCCCGCCGCTATGGCAACATATGCATTGGCATGGGCGCAACCATAATGGGCGTATTGGGGCTGATAATGATGTTCATATGCCCGCTGCTGTTCGCCATGCTCACGCCCGATCCCGCCGTGCGCGAGCTTTCCGCGCAGGTGCTTAGGATAGAGCTGCTTGCCGAGCCGCTTTTCGGCGCGTCGATAGTTGCCGCGGGTGCCCTGCGCGGCGCGGGCGATACGCTTGTGCCAAGCGTCATAAACCTTGCCACGATGTGGGTGGTGCGCATAGGCCTTGCGCTGATACTGATAAAGCCGCTCGGTCTGCTCGGCATGTGGATAGCCATGGCTGCCGAGCTGAGTACGCGCGGGCTGCTCATGCTCTATCGGCAAAGAACAAGCAGGTTTTATGCAATGTATGCAGGGCAGAGCAAGGCGTAGGCATATTGAAACGTTTGGGTTCGCATGGTTGGCGAAAAGAAGAATTCGGAGGGGCAACGCAGCCCCTCCTGTTTTCGTCAACCCCTCAGTCGCCTTGCGGCGACAGCTCCCGCCCAAAAAGCCGGAGGAATTACCCTCCGGCTTTTAAGCTATTTAACTTGCTTTGGTGTTCTTTTATTCCTCTATCCGTTCCCATACGCGGCTGCCTACCATTACGGACCAGGCCTTGTTGTCGCGGATATAGAAGCGCATGCGGTTGGCAACGTTGCCGTTGCGGAGGCCCTGGAACCAGGTCTCGCCGCAGTATACCATGTCCATCGGCCCCATGGAGGTTTCGCCCATCAGCTTGCCATCATCGTTTATGTATACCTTCAGCGTGGCGGGAATGCCCTCGTGGCAGATATAGGAACCGACTATGGTTTCGGGCGCGCCGAAGTCATATCCTACTGGATGCAGCCAGCGGTGGCTGTTCTCTATGGGATCGCCCATCATCATGTTGTACATCATCCAGCACAGGTCGTCCGTGTCGCAGTTGCCCTGGTTGCACAGCGCGGCAAAGCCGTAGCCTTCGCCCTTGAGGAAGCCGCCGTGGGTAGATACGCCGTGCAGTCCGCCGGAGTGTTCGCATATAACGTGGCCGTTCTTGGTGCGCTTGTAAAGGCCGTAGCAATAGATGGGCTTCTCTTCTTCGCCGAAGCGGTTGCCTACCATTATTTCAACCGCCTTCGCGGGGATGGCCTGCACGCCGTCTATCACGCCGCCGTTGCCAAGGCAGCTATAGTAGCGCGCCATGTCGTGCGCGGTGCTCTTTACGCAGGCGCATGCGCGGAACGGGGGCAGTATGCTCCAGCAATCGTCCGCAACGCTCTGGCCGTTTACTTCTTCAAAAAGGCTGGTTATGTTGCCATCGGAAGCTATCTTCCTGGCTTCCGAGCCGTCTATGTCAAGCACGGTCCTCGTCATGCCTATGGGCCCGAACACGCGCTCGTTAAGGAATTGCTCAAGCGGCATACCCGCCGCCGCGTCAACTATATAGGATATAACGGCATAGCCTTCGTTTGAATAGCTCATGTATTCGCCCGCCGCGCCAAGGGTCTTATACTTGCAGTTGGCAATGTAATCTATAACCTGCTCAATTTTGTCCATCTGGTTGGGGGACGTGCGGCGCATTTGTAGCGCCCAGCTGTCGCTTTCGTCCGCGGCGGAGTATACGTCCTTACCAACGGTTTCCTCGCTCGCATCGGAGAAACGATCGGTGCTGTTCATGGCGATGGACCATTCCAGCGGCTCCATGGGAGGTATGCCGGCGGTGTGCATGGCAAGGTGCCTTACCAGCACCGTGTCCGTGGGGTTGCCGGGTATGCGGAAGGAGGGAATGTACTTGGTCACGGGATCGTCATAGCTGAACTTGCCTTCGGCTTCCAGTATTGCAAGCGCCAAAGTGGAGGTGGACTTGCTCATGCTGGCTATGCCGAAAATGGTGTTTTCGTCAATCAGCTTGGTGTGTTCATTGTTGCCGAAGCCGTAGCCCTTTTCGAATATAACGCCGTCGGGGCCGTATATCGCGCAGCTCACGCCGGGCAGCTTCTTCTCCTTTATCCTTGCGTCAAGCGCCTTATCCAGCGCCTTCAGGTCGTAGTTCATTGGTGTTCTTTCCTCCTGCTGTAAAATAAATGGTTTATTATCGCCGCCCGCTTAACCGAGCATTGTTTTAAGTTTGTCCGCTATTGCCGCGGCAAGCGCGGCGTGGCCTTCGGCGTCCATGTGTTCGTTATCAACCGGCGAAGGCTCGGCATACTTTGCCGCGTCCAAAAAGTCTATCCCTATTCGCGCCGCCGCCTGCTCATAAAGCGGGGCGAACCTGAGCGATTCCTCATAGCCCGAAACACTCAGCGGGCTTTGGTCCGTCTCGGCTATTTCGCGGCCTATATGTATGGGGGATACGAGCAGCAGCCGCGGCGTATGCGCATTAAAGTGCAGCGCACCGTTCATTACCATGCGCGAAAGCGTTATGCAGCCGCGGCTCGCTTCCCAAGCCGTGTGGCTATGCATCAAATCGTTCGTACCCAGCATTATAACAACCGCATCCAGCGGCGCGTGGCTCATAAGGCAGCACATAAGATGGCTTTTGCCGTTCAGCACGCTCCCGTCAAATGGGCTGTCAAAAACGGTCGTGCGGCCGTTTAGCCCTTCTTCGATTATTCTGTATCCGTCGCCAAGCAGCCGCTGCGCGGCGCCTGTCCAGCGCACGGCGTACTCATAGCGGCCCTTGCCGCCGGGGATATAGCCCCATGTATTCGAATCACCATAGCATAGAATGTTTTTCATGGGTATCAGTATACCATAAATCGCGCATTATGTATTGTTATAATCTAAAAAAACGGATATAATTATAAATGTGAATATCTTGTCACTTACTTATAATAAATTGAGCAGGAGGAGCAGCAATGGATTATCTTATAAAAAACGGACGCATAGCCGATAAGAACGGCTGCTACGAGGCCGACCTTATAATAAAGAACGGCAAAATAACATATATTGGCGATGGGCTGGACGCAACGGGCCTGGAGGTGATAGACGCCGCCGGCTGCTATGTTTTGCCCGGATTTATAGACACGCATACCCATTTTGACCTGAACACAGGCTCCGCCGTGACCGCGGACAATTTTGATACCGGCACCCGCGCGGCAATACTGGGCGGCACAACAAGCATACTTGACTTCGCCACGCAGGAGCGGGACGGCACGCTCAGCGAAGCGCTTGCCCAATGGCAACGGAAAGCTGAAATTGCGCACTGCAATTACGGTTTCCATATGGCAATAGCCCGCTGGGATAAGCAGACGGAGGCCGAAATGGCGGACATGACCCGCGAGGGCGTTACATCATATAAGATGTATATGGTATACGACGCGCTGCGCGTGGACGACGGCAGCCTTTACGCCGCGCTGAAGGCGGCAAAGCAATACGGCGCACTGATAGGCGTGCATTGCGAAAATTGGGACACGCTGCTGCGCATTACGGAGGAAGTGAAGGCGCGCGGCATACTGGGGCCGGAGGGGCATCCGCTTTCCCGCCCAAACGATATAGAGGCCGAGGCCGTGGCGCGGTATATGCGCCTATCTAAGCTTGCGGGGGCGCCGGCTTACGTTGTGCATCTTTCCACGCATGAAGGTTTGGAAGAGGCTCTGCGCGCGCGCAAACGCGGCCAGGAGGTTTATCTTGAAACCTGCCCGCAGTATCTTTTCCTTGACGACGAACGCTATCTTGACGCGGACGGAGCAAAGTTCGTAATGAGCCCGCCGCTCAGAAAGCCCGCCGATAACAAGGCGCTCATGGCGGCATGCGCTTCCGGCGATATAGACACAATCGGCACGGACCATTGCTCCTTCACAATGGCGCAGAAGCTTGCCGCAGGCGATTTTTCCAAAATACCCAACGGCGGCGCGGGCGTAAGATGGCGCGGGGAGTTGATGTATACATACGGCGTGCTTGCAGGCCGGATGAATATGCAGCGTTTTTCCGCCCTTATGAGCGGCAACGCGGCAAGCCTGTTCGGCATGGCGGGCCGCGGCAGGATAGCCAAGGACTGCGCGGCGGACGTGGTAATATGGGATGGCTCAATAAGCCGCACCATATCCGATACGGACGGCCAGCATAATTGCGACAATACCCCCTTCAATGGCATGGAGGTTAGGGGCGGGGCGAAGCACGTTTTCCTAAACGGCGAGCTTGTTGTATATAACGGCGAGCTCATAGCTAAAAATCGCGGCCGCTATATCCGCCGCAGGGCGCACGGCAAGCTGAGATGAAAATTGCCGCTGTACTCATGGCCGCAGGCGCGTCGAGCCGGTTTGGCGAATGCAAGCTTATAAAGGAGTTTGCGTCGCGGCCAATGTTTGAATATGCGCTTGACGCGCTGCCGTGCGATAAGCTTTGCGCGGTGGCTGTTGTGTCCGGACGGGCGGAGATACTTGCCTCCGCCAAGCTGCGCGGCTTTATACCCGTGCTCAACGATAGGCCCGAGGATGGCCCGCCGCGCACTATACGCCTCGGCATGGAAGCAGCGGGCGACGCGGAGGGGATAATGTTCATGGTGGCGGATCAGCCGCTGCTGCGGCGCGAAAGCGTTGCGGGGGAAATTGACTTCTTCGCAAAAAATGCAAACAGCATCGTTGCCATGGGCCACGGCGCGCGCAGGGGCAATCCGGTAATATTCCCGCGGGAGTTTTTTGATGAACTGAAGGCGCTCCACGGTGAGCGCGGGGGCGGCGCGGTAATGGCGGCGCATAGGGAAAGAATAATGCTTTATCAGCTTGAAAACGGAGCGGAGCTGATGGACATAGACACGGCTTCGGACTACATTATGCTTCAAAAGGAGAATGGGCGATGAATTACGGCGGAATAAAGGGAACCATAATCACCGCGGATGCGAACGACAAAATAAACATAACCGAAAACGGCGTTATAATAACCGATAAAGCGGGCGTTATACAGGGCGTGTTCGCTGCGGATGCGCTGCCGCCCGCATACCAAAATGCGGATATTGAGGACTTCGGCAGCAGAATTATAACAACATCGTTTTGCGATATGCATCTGCACGCGCCGCAGTACCCAATGCTTGGGCTGGGCATGGATTTGCCGCTTATGCAGTGGCTTTATAACTATACCTTCCGCACGGAGGCCATGTTTAAGGATACCGGCTTCGCGCGGGAGGTTTATTCCGTGCTTGCAAGGGAGCTTATCGCGCGCGGCACAACGCACGTTTGCGCGTTTTCCTCCGTGCATACGGACGCAAGCCTTGTGCTGATGGAGGAGCTTGAGCGCGCGGGCGTATACGGCTTCGTGGGCAAAATAAGCATGGACAGGAACACCACCGATGAGCTGCGCGAAACAACCGAGGGCGCGCTGAGCGAAGAACGCCGCTTTATCGGGGAAGCGCTTTCCCGCTTCGGCGGCATAAGGCCCATAATAACGCCGCGCTTCACGCCAAGCTGTACGGATGAGCTGATGGCGGGGCTTGGCGCACTCGGGGCAGAATACGGGCTCCGCGCGCAGTCGCATCTCAGCGAAAATTTTGAGGAGATAGCCATGGTGCGCTCGCTTTGTCCGGACTGTGAAAGGTATTATCAAACCTATGAAAAGGCCGGCCTTTTCGGCAAAAATACCGTTATGGCGCACTGCGTACACAGCGACGATATAGAGCGCGCGGCAATGAAGGCGGCCGGAGTATGGGTGGCGCACTGCCCCAATTCAAACACAAATATATATTCCGGTATTGCGCCCGTAAGGCGAATGATGGCGGAAGGGCTTAAAATCGGCCTTGGGTCGGACATTGCGGGCGGGGACAAGCTGAGCATGCGCCATGTTGCCTGCGCGGCAATAAGGGCGTCTAAGCTCAGATATTATTATGCAGACAGGGCGGCCGGGGAGCGCTTCCTTGAGGTCGGCGAGGCTTTCAGCCTTGCGTCCGCCCGTCCGCGGGAGTTTTTCGGCCTAAGCCGCGGCTTTGCGGCGGGGGAAAAGCTTTTCGCCATAGTGCTGGACGATTCATCCCACGGCCCCGCAATACCGCTTAACGCTGCGGAGCGGTTTGAGCGGCTGATTTATTCCGATGATCTTCACGATATTTTTGCAGTTTACTCCGGCGGAATCAGGCGCAAATGATGATATAATATAAGGCACAAAAAGCGAAAGGAGATAAAACCATGCTTGAATACAGATATGATACGCAATTATTGATTGAAGGCAGCGGCCTTGACGAGGACGCCATAAACGCCTATTTTACGGATAATTTTAAGGGCGACTGCCTGCTTGCCGTTGGCGACGAAACGCTGATAAAGATCCATTACCATACCAATGAACCGTGGAAGGTGCTGGAATACTGCGCCTCCCTGGGCGAGATTTACGACATAGTGGTTGAAGATATGGACCGCCAGGCAAGGGGCCTGCAGGGATAAGCGGGCTTCCGCCCGCAGTGAAATTCTGCTGATAGAATATTAACAAGCTGACGATAAGAATTGTATAAAATACCATAACCGATACCATAAACGCTCGGCTAAAAGTGCTGAGCGTTTGTGATATGAATAGTAGATTGTTTTATGTTTTTTTGATATACTTTATTTAAGCAAAAGCTAAAGGTTCTGGATTACGAACCAAGATATATTTATCACTATACTATATAGTGTGGAATGGAGCAAACTAATGGGAAAGTGTATGATTTGCGGCAAGCGTGGGCTCTTCTTAAAAGTTGATGCATTGGGGCGATGCAACGAGTGTGCCCAAAAGGAAAGAGAAAAAGAAGCAGCAGAAGCAAGAGAGAAGGCCGAAAAAGAAGAACAGGAATTTGAGTCATATTATTCAAATATGTTATTCTGCTTAAAAAAACTGCAAGAAGATATTGAAGTTGATGACAATCCAATTGAAGCGTTAAGTATTATTCCGCTAATAAGAGATAAGGTATATGAGTGCGAGATCTTAAAAGCAGAGATTCATAATCCTCAATATGAAAACAAACTGTTTGACAAACTCGTTAAAAGCATTACATATAGTGATGACTTTTCCAGAAAATATGGCATAGGGAGATTGGAAGCGTTTGACATTGGAGTCCGCGTTAATTCGATTTCAAAAGAATACTCCAAAGATGAAATCTTTTCAGATATTGATAAAAGAATAAATGCTCATGCGAGGTTTTTGAATAATATAATAAAAAGCATACAGAATAGCGCGGCGTTCCAGCAAAAGATAGATGCCATTGCTGAAATCAACGTGGAGAAATCAAACACGAATCACAATAAGCGTGAAGCATCAGAGTTGGAAGAAATTATAAAGTATAGTAGTATTACTGCGAAGACATGCTTTGAACGACTTGGTGATTTTGTTGTTATTGATACAGAAACAACTGGGTTAAGCCCCACAAGAGACAATTTAGTAGAAGTTGCAGCAATTAGGTTTGAAAATTGGGTCCCAATCCAAAAATTCCATACCTTATTAAATCCGGGTAAACATATCCCAGATAAAGCATCAGCTATTAATAATATTACGGACGATATGGTAGCTGATGCGCCAGCATTCATGCAGATTATCGATAGTTTGAATGCTTTTGTAGGCAAGTCCAATATCGTAGGTCATAATCTTCCATTTGATTTGAAGTTTTTATACCGGTACGGGTACGATTTCACGGCTAACAAAAGGCGCTATTATGATACATGCGAAATTGCTAAGAAGACATTGAAAAAGCCAAAACTAAAATGGGATAAAGATTTCGATGAATATGTCATTGATTACGACTGTGATTACGATGTTGAAGACTATAAACTGACAACGCTTTGTGATTACTACCAAATTCGTGATAACATGTTTGCACACAGAGCACTATCAGATGCTCTTGCGACTGGAGAACTGTTTAAGTGTCTTGCTAAAGATAGAATCGGTATTTGATTCTTAACAAAACACTTTCTCTTCGCTTACAAGTTTAGCAAAAGCCCTTCGTATGAATAAAGCATGCGAAGGGCTTTTTCGTGCTCATTCCCTCACTATATACGGATCCAGCCTGCTGAAATCCGCCGGATCGGACAGGCAAAGCTCAACGCCCTCTATCTGCCCGTCCTGAAACATCTGCGTCAGCGCAATGTATTGGCACAGCGTGGATTTCAGATTAAGCCTGTCCCCTTCCCCCGTAACAAGCTCCACGCGCCCGCGGCACTCGCTGACGGCGCTGAAGAACTTGTTGGGTTCGGTTATGTTTAATATTTTCATTTGCTTACTCCCATTCTATCGCGCCCACGGATTCAAGGTATTCCTCCGCAAAGTCAAGATAATCCTCGCTCAGGCGCATTGCAAATTCCTTATATTTTGGCCAGCGCTTCTGCATTCCGGCGAATATCAGCTCGTATGCATCGTCGTCGTCATAATCCGCGCCCTCGTCTGCGCCGCTCTTGGCCATGTATTCGTTGTCAAGGTCCATCAAATCGTCAACCATCTTAGCAAGCTCGCCCTCCTCAAGGAAGTCAAAGTCGCCCTCAACGGTGAACTTATTGAGTATATATGCCTTCATGGCGTCTATGTCTATATCGATGTACATTTCTTGGTTCTCCTTTTATTCCTGTGTGTTATTCGTTTCGTTATAGTCGCTCTTTTCAACGAACTCCGGCACTTCCGCAGGAGCTACGGGTTCGTTCTGCGCTTCGGGTGCATATTCGTTCGCGGGTGCATCGCAAGGCTGAGCCTGCACGGGCGCATCGTGCACGTAGGCATTGGGCGCGGGGTCGTTCATGTTATCGCGGAATTCGCGGGTATAGGCGTCGTAGTAAAGCACGGTGTAAAGCGCGGCGGAATAGTTAGTCTCAATCGCCGCAAGGAACAGCATGGCAACCGCCATAACCACGGCGCTTATCACCACCGCCGCCGTGCTGCCCGCGGCAAGGCTTATGCCCAGCACAACGCCGAATATTGCCGAAAGTATAAGCGCTATCAGCATGAACACAAGCGCCACTATGAGCGATACGCCGAGTATCCTGCCGTAACGCTTGAACGCAAGGTTAAGCCCGCGGCCGAGTGCGGAGAAGTTCTTTTTATCCTCGTTCACCGCAACGGGATAGGTGAAGGCAAGCGGCACCGTGGCGCATATGGCAAGCACCATGTTTATCAGCCATATTATAATCAATGATGCTATGAATCCTGCGCCGAGCGAGGCCGCTTCGCTTATGTCCTGCACCGCGCCGCTGTCAAAAAGCCCCTTGCGCGCAGCGCTCATTATTGCGCCCATCATGCCGCCCGCGGTAACTATGCCCGTAAGCACGCTGCTTATAAGCGAAACGGCAATGCCCGCCACAAGCCGGCCGACGTATTGGCAAAGATTAAGCGTGAAATACCGCTTAAGCGTGTAGCCGGTGCGTCTAAAAAGCTGAGAAAAGGTGGAGCTTTGGCCGTATATGCGCATGGACATTTCCGTATAAAGCCCGCCGTTCATTATCGGCCCCAGCACGAGCCATATCGCCAAAGCCGCAACGAACATAAGTATTACGCTGAGCGCCACCAGCGCCGCAACGCCGCCTTCCTGCCCCGCGTTATTCGCAACTATGCCGATTACTGCCGGCGCCGCGCACAGCGCCAATACCGCCGCGGCTATAAGCACCCATATGAGCGTATACATAACGCCCGCGAAGAAGTGGCGCTTGGTAACGGCCCACGTTATGCCGAACACGCCGCGCATGGTAAGCGGACGCATGGGGATGGGTTGATAATCTTTGTTCATCAGGTATGTCTCCTTTGTGTTGCTTTATTTTAACTCAAAGCAGCTTTTTCGTTTGGATGTAAACGTCTCCGCTGCCTATTGTTACAACAAGGTCGCCCGCGTTCGCATGGGAATCAAGATAATCCCTTATGTTTTCAAACGTTCCAAGGTACGTTGCGTGCCCGCCGCCCGCGTTTATGGCGGCAACCATGTCCCGCGCATGTACGGAACCGTCGTCCTTCTCGCGCCCGGGGTAAATATCCGGCACCAGCGTTTCATCAGCCAAATTGAAGCAGGTTACGTCGTTGAGGAACAGCGTTTTGGCCCGCGTATATGAATTGCACTGGAAAACGCAGAAAAGCTTATTATGCTTAACGTTGCTTGCGGCCTTCATAGTTGCGGCAATTTCCGAAGGATGATGGCCGTAATCATGGTAATACTTCACTCCGTTGCGCTCGCCGTAGTATTCAAAGCGGCGGCGGGTATTGCGGAACGCGTTCAGCGCCGAAACTATGCATTTATCATCCGCGCCGATCTCGCGCGCGACCGCCGCAGCCGCAATTGCGTTCATCACGCTGTGTTCACCCGGTATCCGAAGCTGAATATGCATAAGCTTTTCGCCGCGGAACATGATATCAAACCCGGGGCAGCCGTTGTCGTCATAGGTTGTATTAGCGGGGGTATAGTCCGCATCCTTCATGCCGTAGCTAAGCTTGCGCCCCGTATGCTCCGCCATCAGCGCGCGCACACGGAAATCGTCCGTATTGCCTATCAAAAGGCCGTTTTCGGGCAGCAGCGCGGCAAATTTTTTGAACGCGGCAACAATGTGCTCCATATCGCCGTAGTAATCAAGGTGGTCGTTATCAATGTTGTTTATAAGGGCTATTGTTGGGCGCAGCGTGAGGAAGCTTTCAACGTATTCGCATGCCTCGGTTATGAACATATCGTGCGCGCCAAGCCTTACTCCGCCGTTCAGGAAATCCACAAAGCCGCCTATATGCACCGTTGCGTCCGGCCCGCCCTGTTCGCAGATGAGCGCAAGCATGCTGGTTATGGTGGTTTTGCCGTGGCAGCCGGCTATGCCCACAACGCTTTCGTAGCCTTCCGTAAGCTGGCCCAGCGCCTCGCTGCGCTCAAGCTCCGGTATGCCGCGGCGCTTGGCCTCCGCCCGCTCAATGTTATCGGGCTTTATTGCGGCGGAAAATATTATAAGGTCGCAATCGCCTATGTTCTTCGCATCATGCCCTATGAATACGGGAACGCCCAGCTCCTTCAATCTTTCGGTAAACGGGGATTCCGCCCTGTCCGAACCCTGAACGTAGTAGCCGCGGTTTTTAAGTATGCTTGCAAGGCCGCTCATGGAGCAGCCGCCTATGCCTATAAGGTGTATCCTTTTATGCTCGGTTATATGGGTCATGTATCTTTTCTCCCTTCCGATTCCTTAAATAATTATTATATCACATTTGTTCCGTATTACCAATGCCCGCGCATGCATGGCAGAAGGCCATATCGCAGAAAGTCTCCGCCGCCCGCTGCGCCTGCGCCAGTGTTTCAAATATGCCGAAGCACGCGCTTCCGCTGCCGCTCATCTCCGCCGCAAGCGCGCCCGCACTTTTAAGCCGCCGCTTTATTTCGGCTATGCTGCCAAGCTCCTTTTCGGCCGCCTTTGCAAGCCCGTTCGATACCGCCGCCGCAAGCGCATCCATATCGCCAGCGCGAATTGCCGCCGCGGCCAGCTCGCTTCTTCCTTCATCATATGGCGGCGTGAGTGCGGAAAACAGCTGCCGCGTGGATATGCCCTCCGCGGGCTTTACTATAAGGTAGCACAGATTGATATCCGGCAGCGGCTCTATCCTTTCTCCCCGCCCGCGGCAAAGGGCCGTTGCCCCGTGCAGCAGAAAAGGCACGTCGGAACCAAGCTCCGCCGCAAGCGAATACAGCTCCGCTCCGCTCATGGCGCCGTACCGCCGCTGCATAAGCCTTAAAACCCCCGCGCCGTCCGCGCTGGAGCCGCCAAGGCCGGCCATTTCGGGGATATGCGCGCGTATTTTTATATGCGCCCCGCCGCAGCCCGTGCGCCGCGCGTATTCATGCGCCGCGCGGTAGGCAACGCTGCCCTCCGGCAGGTCAAAATCCGCAGTAACGGCAATGTCCTCATGCGAAAAGTCCGCATAAAGCTCGTCATACAGATCTATCGTCTGCATAACGGTTGAAAGCTCATGGTAGCCGTCCGCGCGTTTTTTCAGCACGTCCAGCGTCAAATTGACCTTTGCAAAGGCCCTTGTTTCGGCAAAATCGTTCATCATTTTTATATTATACTATGCATTCACGAAATTTTCACTCGCCTTGGGACTTTTTTGGCGGTATAATGCTTTATATGGAAAAGAACATGCATGATTTTGACGAAGAATACGTTCCCGGTGTGCGGAAGAAGCACAACCCGGCCAAATGGATAAGCCTTGGCGCGGCGGCGGCGATAGCGATGGGCATTGCGGCGGCGTGCATAGTGCGCGCGCCCGAAATCTACCCGTATGCGGAGCCTACCCCCGCCCCAACCGCTGCACCCACGCCAACCCCAACGGCGCTCCCAACGGCCGAGCCCACGCCCAACGTTGGCGCGATTGTCCCCGCCGCATCCGCCACGCCCGATGCGCAGTACGTTGCCACGGCAATAATGGTGGACGGCAAATGCATAGGCGTGCTTGCCAGCCGAGAGGCCGCTCAGGAGGTGCTGGACGAGGCCGTTGCCGGCTTTGAACTGCAAATAAACCTGCCGGGCAGCATGGATTCGTATATAACCAACGACGTGGAGCTTATCGACGCGGCGGACAATGCGGACGCAGCAGCCATGGAAACCGTAACTTACGAGGCTATGCTTGCCCTGCTCACGGGCGAGGATACGCCAATAGAGGTTGAGACCACGCTTAGCGAAAGGCACACGGAGATAGTGGTTCACGAGACCGCCACCGAAAAGGACGATACGCTCATAAAAGGCACGCGCGTGGTTGCAAACTACGGCACGGACGGCGAAAGCCGCACCGTGGTAACAACGAAGTACATAAACGGCGTGCAGCAGGGCAAAAGCCAAAGCGAAATGTTTGAAATAAGCAAGCGAGTGGATGCGCTGATACGCGAAGGCACCATAAAGGCGGACAGCCACGCCGAGCCCGGCAAGCGTGAAGGCGCAAAAGGGCCGGATGCAGGCGAACTGAGCTTCATACGCCCGACAAAAAATGGGGAGATAACCGAAAACTTCGGTCAGCTAAAGGGCGTGATGCACCTTGGGCTGGACTTTGCCGCGGCCGAGGGGGACGAGGTTTACGCCGCCGAGGCGGGCACGGTGGTTTGCGTAATGGAGCGCGGCGGATACGGACTGGTGGTTGAAATTGCGCACGAGGGCGGCTTCCTCACGCGCTATGCAAATCTTGGCGAAGTCAAGGTTTCGCTTGGCGACGCCGTAAACAAGGGCGATACCATTGCCCTTGCCGGCAGCAGCGGCAACGCCGCCAAGGCAAAGCTGCATTTCGAGCTGCGCCATAACGGCACGGCATATAACCCGAGGAATTATTTGAAGTAGCCCTTATTCCGGGAATGCAAAAGGGCTCCGCCGCTTTGCCTCATTCTTCCTCCCGCTGCCATGAACGGTCTGTTAACATAGCTTCAATCCATCGGTTCTAATTAGCCCGCTCAAATTGCAGTATAGCATAAAACCGGCCCGGGGAAAGCCTCCCGAGCCGTTTTTACATCGCCGCGTCAGCAGCGGCTTATTTTCACGTTTTTGCCCATCTCTCTAAGGCTGCTTATAAGGCGGTTGATTACTATCGCCTTTGCGTCCATGCCTATGTCAAGGTCGTCATTGGCAGTGTTTTCCGCCTTGCCGAAGAAGAAGTTTATGTCCGTGGCCTGCTCGAACAGATATGCGCACAGCAGCGATACGCCGTCGTTTCCGCTGTTTATGGTTATGCTCAGCCTGTTGTCGGAAACGTACTGCTCCGCAAGATCCGCCACCTGCTGAAGCGTTATTATGCCCTCCGTGACCAAGTCCATGCCGTCTATGGTGGCTATGGCGGGCACCTTTTCCGTGCCGCTGTCCTCCACGGGGATTATGGGCTTGTTCAGGTAGCGGCTTATCATGTGCGCGGTGGAGCCGCCGCAGCATATATGGCTGCCCTCTTTGGCAAAGAAAAGCTTCAGCACGCGCGCATCGTCCTTGGGGTCGGCAGGCGGGCCTATCATAACGTTTATGGCCCGGCGCGGGCGCACCTTGAACACAAGCGCGGTCATATCGTCGTCATTTGAATCCATGCACAGCACGTTCCCCGCCTCCACCAGCCTTGCGGCCAGGTTTTGGGGCGATATGTCCGGCGTGTACCAGCGCTCAAGGAAGGCTATTACCTCCTCGCGCTTCCAGCCGCCCGGCGAAAGCTTGCCTATGCCGGCGTTTGTTATGCCGTCCGTCATCAGCACCAGCATGTCGTTTTCCATAAGGTTTATGGTGCTTTCGCATATTTTCTTTTCGCCTATGAAGTGTATACCTGTGTCGTAGGCGTAGTTTTTGCCGTTTCTCAGCAGCACCGCGTCCGGATTATCGTACTGCACAAGGCGCACGGTGGAATCCGTAAAGCAGGCGAGAGTGAACGTTGAATACGCAAGCTTTCTTTCGCGGCACATGGGCAGCGTGCTTGCAACGGTCTCTATGCATTCGTCAATGGGCAGGCGGTTCAGCATCATTGTGGAAAGCATGTTCGCGGTCAGCGTTGAAAGTATGTTCGCCTTAACGCCGCTGCCAAGCCCGTCGCTAAGCACGGCAACGAGCTGCTCCCCGTTTTTCTTTATTGAATACGAATCCCCGCATAGCGTTTCATCGTGCTTATTTATGCTGGCATGGCCGCTTTCTATGAACAGATCGACCATTTACTGCTCCTCGTTCTCCATCATAACGGCTTCCTTCAGCTTGGATATGGCAACCTTTGTTTCCGCGGCAGATTCGCCAAGGAGAGACGCTATTTCGTGCACTATCCTAAGCTGCTTATCCACAATGTCGTCCGCCATGCCGGCAACCTGCGTTTTGTGCCGCATTACCATATTCTGCCGCTGCTTTTCGCGGGTTATGTTCTTCATTATGCATATAACTATGCCGCTTGAAGCGTCGTAGTAAAGCGACTGCTTGAGATAAAGGTTATATTCCGCCAAATACGTGAACTTTTCCTTTGCGGCTTCCCCGCTTGAAATAAGGTCAACAAAGTCGAACTCATCCACCAGCGCGCTCACGCTTTGGCCCACTATGTCGCTTGGCTGCACGCCGAACATTTCGCACGCGGCGTTGTTTATCTGCTGCACGCGAAGATCCATGTCCACGGCCAGTATAGCGTCCGGAGTAATACTGAGTATTTTGTCCGAGAATGACTCCGCGCGCTTTTTCATATACGGCATGCACATGGTTATTTCCGCGCGACCCATTATTACGGCAATGGCCTTATCGCGGCAGGATGCGTAGCCGCACATGCCGCAGTTCAGCTCATCCTCCGGCCCTTCCTTGCCCATTTTTTTGAACACGGCGGCTATCTGCTTTTCGGTGGGCTGCATATAATATGTGCGGCTGTTCTTAAAGTGCGCCTCCATGTCCGGCGCGGGCGCAATGCCAAAGTCCGCCTCTCCTGCGGCATCGTGCGCCACTTTAACGTAGCTTGCCGCGGCGGAGCGGTTAACGTTGCGGAAAACCGGCCCGCCTATGCAGGAGCCTTGGCAAAAGCTCATCTCTATAAAGCAGCCGTCAAGCTTGCCCGCCATAGCGTCCTTAACGGCAGCCATGCAGCTTTCCGGCCCGTCCACGGCAACGTAGTTCACACCGCTCTGCCGCGTCATGGTTTTCAGTATGCCGCCGGACACGGGGAAAAAGCGCGAAAGCCGCTGCTCGCTCTCCGCTGCGGGCATAATGGTTATCTTCGCTTCGCCAAGCCAGTCGTCCAATTCATCGAACGTTATTGCGTATTCGAGTTCGCTCTCTTCCTGCTCACACTCGGCCTTTTTGGATATGCAGGGCCCTATGAAAACCACCGCCGCGCCGGGTTCGTCGCGGTGTATCACCCTCGCATGCGCCTGCATGGGCGTAAGCACGGGGGCCAGCAGCTCTATCGCGTCCGGATAATGCTTCTGAATATAAAGGTTCAGCGTTGTGCAGCAGGATGATATCACCGGCTTTTTTATGCCGTTAGCAATAAGCTTTTCGTATTCGCTTTTTACTATATATGCGCCCTCGGCTGTTTCCCGCGCATCATAAAAGCCTAATGCCTTCAGCGCGGTGCGCAGCGCTTCAAAGCCACAGCCGTCAAAATACGCCGCATAGCTTGGCGCAACGCTTGCAATCACCTTCCTGCCGGAGCGTATAAGCTCCTTTACGGAGGCGGATTCATCAGTGCCGTGCTTGGTATGCTGTGGGCAGGCTATCGTGCAGTTTCCGCACAGTATGCAGTCCCGCTCAACTATCATGGCGCGGTGGTTTTTGACCTCTATCGCCTTAACGGGGCATACGCCTATGCATTTGCAGCAATCCTTGCAGTTTACGCTTTCAAACTGAAGTATACCCATTGCCGTGTTACCCGCTTATCCTATGCGCGGCAGCACAAGCTGCTCCCATGTTGCGTCCACGTTATCTTCGCACATGCCAAGCACAAGCTGATCGTCTATCTTTACGGATACTCCGTTTGCGCATTCGCCCAGGCAGAACACGGGCGCAACGTTCACCCTGTCCTCTGCGCCGTGCTGCCGCACAAGCTGCTTAAAGCGGTTCAGTATGGCGTAGGAGCCTCTTTTATGGCATGCGCTGCCAATGCATACGGATACGGTTATCATCGCTGTTCCTCCGGCTTATTTATTTTGTATGTTCTATTTCTTCTATTTCCTTTTCAACCTCGCCGTCGCCCTTCACGTCAAGGGCGGGATTGAGTATCTGCATAACCCTTATGGCGTCCGCGATGGTATTTTCCATTGAGGATTTGCCGTATGCGTCAACCTGCGCGAAGTTTTTGGAGCTGTGGCTCAGGCACGCCGGGCCGCCTATGCAGCCGTTTACGCACGCCATGCCCTCAATAAAGTTTTCCTTCAGTATGCCCTTCTGCTTTTTGAAAAGGGCGGTTTTGCATTCCGCAATGCCGTTGCAGGATACGGCGTTGAGCTTGAACTGCTCCTCGCTCACGCCCTGCTCCTTGAGCGCCTCTGTCACGGCCTCCGCCAGTCCGCCGCAGCGGGCGAATATGCGCCCGTAGAAGGATGCATTGTCAAGCTCCGCCTTGTGCATTGTGGTCACGTCTATTCCGCGGGCGGAGAACATGGCCTGCATCTCTTCAAACGTTATGGTATAGTCAACGTACTTGCCCGCGTCGGTATACTTGGTTTCGGCCTTTTTGGCTATGCAGGGCCCGATGAACACAACGTGGCAGTTTTCGTCCGTTTCGTGCAGCCATTTTGCCATCTGCGCCATCGGGGAAAGATTGTGGGACACATGCTCCTTGAGGGAGGGGAAATGGCGGTTTATATAATTCACGAACGCCGGGCAGCAGGAGGACGTGAGGAACCCTTTTTCAACAAGCTCCTGCGCTTCAAGCCACGCCACCATGTCCGCGCCCCACGCGGCTTCAACTACCGCATGGAAGCCCAGCGCCTTTATGCCGGCAACCACCTGCTCCGGCACGGCGTTGGGATACTGGCTGGCCATGCTGGGGGCCACCACGGCATAAACATGATAATCCCTGTTCAAATTGGAATCGCGGATAAGGGATATTACCTTTGTTATGTCGGATTTATCGGTTATTGCGCCAAAGGGGCATTGATACACACACGCGCCGCAGGAAATGCACTTTTCCTTGTCTATAACGGCCTTCTCGGTGTTCTGATCAATGTGTATGGCCTGCGGCTTGCAGGCATTTACGCAGGGGCGCGTGTGCTTAACTATTGCCGAATAAGGGCAAACAGCCATGCACTTGCCGCATTCTATGCATTTTTCTTTGTCTATAACAGCCTTATGGTCAACTATGCTTATGGCGTCCTTGGGGCAGTTATCCTTGCAACGGTGCGCAAGGCAGCCGCGGCAGGCATTGGATACCTGAATGCCGTCAACGGGGCATTCGTCGCACGCAATGGGCAGCACGCCTACTACCGTGCCGTCCTCCTCCCCGCCAAGGGCCATGCTTACGCGCTCGTTTATAATGGCGCGCTCTTTATATATGCAGCAGCGGAACATGGGCTTGCCTTCCGGAATTATTCGCGGGGCAATTTCCATTATTCTCTGCGGGGTCAGCTCATCGCGGTAGGCAAGCTTTGCAACTTCCCTAAGCACGTTGTACTTCATTTTTTGTACATGGGTATCGAATAACAGGGCCATTTTTATCTCCTTTTTTTCCGGCACGTCACCCGGCCAAAATACGACACAATAATTATAAGGTATGCTTATATGTTTTGTCAATTACACCTAACTTATAGCCGCATATTGTTATAGTTATAATGATTATATGTAAAAAAGCTTTTACCTGCGCACACAGAGCCCGTTTGCTTGCATCGGGGCCGATATGATGCTATTATACGGACAGAGTATTCATAAGACTGAAAGGAACAGGCGCAATGGCTGAAACGGACGAACTTTACGGCGTGCTGTGCGCGCATGCGGCGCGCTATCCGCTCATGCGGCCCACGGATGCCGTGAAGCTGATATATCAGGGCGAATTCGGCAGCGGACACATGATAAAAAACGAGGCCGCCGCGCTTGATAGGCTCAGGGCCGAATACGCCCAGATTATTCATGACGAGACAATGCCGCTGTATGAATACATAGGCTGCGGCATAGCAAGGGTGAACCTTGCGGCGTTGGACACGAACGTGCTTTCGCTTGAGCGGCTGAACGCTGCATTTGCCGCCGCGGCGAACGGGGTGCACGGCAGCACGGCCGGTTTTAAGGCGAAGCTGGATACGCTGAAGGCGGTATGCACCGAAGGCCGCTTCGGCTTCGGCACGGCGGAGCTTGACGAATATTTATGCGAATACGAAAAGGCAGGCTTTCCGCCCGTTTCCCACAGCGAAGCATACAGGCAAGCCTATAAGCCGAGTTACAGAATAATACGGATATAAAAAGAGCGGCGCGCAACCGCTCTTTTCTATTGTATAGGGTTATATAAGCAGCATCCTGTCGTTATCCAATGCCTTGCCCGATATTTCGCGGAACCTTAGCAGAAGATCGTTCACCGTAAGCGCCGCTCGCTCATTGCCGGACACATCCATAACTATTTTGCCTTTGTCCATCATTATGGTGCGGTTGCCCAGCTCCAATGCGGACTGCATATTGTGCGTTATCATAAGGCAGGTCAGGTTATGTTCGCGTATTATCGAATCCGTAACGCGCAGTATCTTTTCCGCAGCGCCCGGGTCCAGCGCCGCCGTGTGCTCATCAAGCAAAAGGAGCTTGGGCGGGTTTATGGTTGCCATAATAAGCGTAAGCGCCTGCCTTTGTCCGCCGGAAAGGCCGCCCACGCTTTGGTCGAACCTATCTTCAAGCCCCATGCCGAGCATGGATACCTTTTCGCGGAAGAGCTCCCTGTCCCGCTTAGAAACACGGCTGAGCCATTTTCCGCTGCCCGCCGCAAGGGCAAGGTTTTCTTCAATGGTCATGCCCGGCGCGCTGCCGCGCATGGGGTCCTGAAACAGCCTGCCTATGCTGCGCGCGCGCTTATATTCGCTCATGAGCGTTATGTCCCGCCCGTCAAGGGTTATCGTGCCGCTGTCGGTTATGAAGCTTCCGGCTATCGCGTTGAACAGGGTGGATTTCCCCGCGCCGTTTGCGCCTATTATTGTTATAAAGTCGCCCTTTTTAACATTCAGGCTCACGCCGTCCAGCGCGCGCCGCGTTTCCGTGCCGACGGAAAAGGATTTTGTAATGTTGTCTATTTTAAGCATTGGCTTTTCCCTCCCGTCTGCGGCTTTCAAGCCTGCGCTTTATAAGCGGAAGCTGCTGCTTTATATACGGAATGGATATTGCCGCGACCACTATTACGCTTGACACAAGCTTGAGCATGAATGCCGGCATATTGAAGCGCAGGGCTATCGTGTACACAAGGCGGAACACGAACGCGCCCAACACCATGCCGGCTATCCTGAGCGGCATTTTCTTTTTGCCCAAGAATACGTTGCCTATCAACAAAGAGGCAAGGGCTATGGTCACCATGCCGCCGCCGATGTCTATATTCACGGACTTCTGCGCCTGCGCAAGCAGACAGCCTGAAAGCGCCGTGAACGAATTGGCAACGCACAGGCCTATTATGGTCGTGAAAACGGGATTGATGGATGAGGAGCGCACCATGTCCGGATTGTCCCCCGTGGCGCGGATGGCAAGGCCAAGCCGCGTTTTGAGGAAAAGCCCCAGCAGCACCGCTATTATGACCACCGCCGCCGCGGCAACGGCAAGCTTATATTGCTCGCTCAGGTTAATCTTCGCAAGCGCGGACTTAACTGCCGTGAACACGGTATCGGCCTTGTTCATGTTCAGTATGCTTGATCCGCCCATTATGGCAATGTTCACCGAATACAGCCCCGTGTTTACTATTATGCCCGCAAGCAGGCTGTTCACGCCCATTTTGGTTTGCAGTACGGCTGTTATGAAGCCGGAAGCCACGCCCGCGAGCATGGCCGCCGGTATGGATAAATACGGGTGTCCCGATATGGCCACCGCCGCGCCCACCACGGCGCCCAGCGTAAAGCAGCCGTCCGTGGAAAGATCGCACACGTTAAGCATGGAATAGCTTAAAAACAGCGCCAGCACCGTAAGCGAGGATATAAGCCCCAGCTCAAGCGCCGTCTGCAGCAGCGCCAATATCTGATCAAGTCCCATTTGTCACTTTGCCTTTCTTAAAGGATTCGTTATTTCACTTCGTCAAAGCTTTCCGCCGTAACTATGCTCTGTATCTTGGTGCAGAACGGCTCGATCGCCTTGCATATTTCATCATAGTTAAAGCCCAGCTTTTCGCAGGTTTCGGTGTTTATGGTGGCGCAGCCGTTGTCGAATGTCTTAACGGCGGTCTCGGCGGGCTTTGCGCCGTCAAGCGCTATGCTTGCCGCCATGTTTGCCGTTTCAACGCCCAGCGCCGCATAATCCACGCCGTAACCCAGGAACGCGCCGTTGAGCGCAAAGGAGTCCGCCCCGGTATAGTGCGGTATGCCCGCCTCCTGAAGCATCTCGTATATGCTGAGCTCGGATTTCATTATGGTGTTGTCCGTGGGGGTGAACACGGCGTCCACGCCGTCCGCTATAAGCGCCTGCACGGCAAGGGTAACTTCGTCCACGGTGGTACCGGTGTATTCGCCGTAGGCAATGCCGTTGGCGTCAAGATATTCCTTGGCGTGGGCTATTGCGGCGGTGGAGGAATCCTGCCCGATGTCGTAAAGCAGGGCGACGTTCTTCACGTCCGGGTCTGCGGCGGTGATTAGCTGCATAACGGCCGCCGTGTCAAGATAGTCCGAAGTGCCGGTAACGTTGCTGCCCGGCGCTTCCATTGATTCTACAAGGCCCGCGCCCACAGGGTCGGACACGGCTGCGAAAACCACGGGAATGCCGTTGTCCTCTGTCGCGGCCTGCATAGCCATTGCAACCGGCGTAGCCACGCCTATCATTATGTCCACATCGTCCGCGATGAAGTTTGAAATTATCTGCGTGAGCAGGTTCGCGTCCGCGTTGCAGTTGTCGTAGGATACATCGAAAGCAACGCCCTTTTCGTCGCCTATCTCTTTAAGGCGGGCCTGAATGTTTTCAACTATCTGGTTAAGGGAAGCATCGTCAACGTAATTGCATATGCCGACCTTTACGGTTTTGCCGTCCGCATCGTTCGCGGGGGCGGGATTTGAGGGGGAGCATGCGGCCATGCACGCCGCGGCCATTATTATGCTGAGCACAAAAGCGAATATCTTTTTCATTGTTTTATCCTTTCTTGGTCAATGGGTTTGGTTTTTCGGTCAAATGTCAAAATATGCTTGCGATACCGGCGCGCCGCGCCATCGCCTTCCCTTGCGAAACATTGTCCATCTACCTCCTTGGGTCAAAAAATCTTAAAATTAAAACTCCCGCCCGCAGCGACCACAACTTACTGCGATCGCTGGGACAGGAGCAATTCTTATAAAAATAAATTCCTGCGGTGCCACCCGGCTTGGCGCATATATTAAAAACGCGCCCTCTCGTTGCGTACATTCATACGCCGGCCTTTGGTAACGGAGAGCCTTTGCTCCGGCTTGCATACTCGGCTTTCGCTTTTCCGCTCGCCCTCAGAAGTCCATTCGGCATTGCCATGCTCTGCCGCGATTTCACCGCCCGCGGCTCTCTGAAAGAACAGAATCAAAGCTTACTTACTCTTCCTCAACGGTTTTGTGCATTGTAGCACCGCCGCACGCCCGTGTCAAGGGGTACGGCGAATTATTTTTATGCATTTTCATGCATTTTTATTGTTTATATATTCATGTATAAGCGGCAGCGCAAGCACGAACTTTTCGTTTATCTGCTTATTCTCCGGCCTTATGCTTATCGTGCGGATGGTGTTGGGTACATCGAACTGATTGCCCATGTTGAACGGGAACTTATATATCCCCTCAAGCGGGAACGCATAGCGTATCGGCTTGCCCTCCGCCGTGCCCTCGTATATCAGCTCCGTATGCGTAAGCGTTGCCGTGCCGCGGCCCACGTCCGTATGCGCGGTGGTGTTTGGGTCAAGGTGATACTGAATATGGCACGGCGCGCTGAGCGCAAAGTCATCCTTCGCTATTTCGCGGCGCAGCGCGTCCCGCTCAAGCTCCACCCAGTCCGGCACCATTTCCGGTATAACGCTGCCTTCGCCCACGGGATGCAGAAAGCCGTATTCGTCCACCGTGCCGCGGTTGCCGCAGGCGGCGCAGTATATGTCGTTCCCATCGGTGCGGGTTGTTAATTCGCCGCCGCATTTGGGGCAAAGGTATAATAGGTTTTCCAATCCCTTGGCCCTGTTTTTGCCGCCGAAGGGTATCATGCGCCGCTTTTGCCATGCATAATCGTCCACGAACAGCTTTTGCTCTATCCGTTCATAAAGCTCATTCATGCTCAGGCTTTTCACTTCCTCCGCCGTGGCAATGAGCTCAAATTCCGTTTCAACCTTGCCGCGCCGCTGCACGGGGTTCCATTTGGGGCGGGTGAAATAGCCGCCGTGCGTGCGCACGGCGTAAAGCGGGGCCTTCAGCAGCTTTGCAAGCTTGGCTATGCTGTCGCTGAAGGGGGCGGTGCGGCCCGTGCCGTTCACCTCGCCCTCGGGATATATCAGCAGGCTTTCGCCCATCTCTATCGTGTTCTTCATGCGGGCAATGCTCTCCACGTCCGCGCGGAACTGCTCCTTTTTTATGCAGCGGAACAGGTTCAGTAACCATGCTATGCGGCGGTTGCGGTAAAAGTGCGCCGCCACAACGGCGTGGAACCGCTTTTGCCTGAGCGTTGCCAGCGCAAAAAGAAAATCAAGATTTCCCGTGTGGCTGCCCAGCAGCACAATCGGCCCATCCGGTAGCGCGGGAATATCCTTCGGCACGCGGAAGCGATACTTCAGCCGAAGATACGGCCTGAGCAGAAGCGTGAGCATATCGTAAACCGGCTTTATGTGCGGCTTTACGGCGTATTTAGATCTCATTTCAGTCCCCCTTGAACGGCTCAGCCGAATATCAGCATAAGCACCGGCACGGCTATAAGGCAAAGTATTGACGTAAAGCCCATGCCCAATGCGTTGTATTTTTCATCCGCGCCCGCGTAGGCGGAAACCACCACGCTCTGCGTCATAACGGGCATTGCCGCCTCTATCATAAAAACGCTCTGCGCCATTCCGCCAATATTGAATACGCGGCACATTAAAAGCATTATCAGCGGCGATATTATGAACCGCATACCGCTCACGACCCATATGCCGGCATCGGGCTTCAGATTCTTCAGCCCCGTTTCATATATCAAAAAGCCGATGTATATGAGCGCAAGCGGCGTTACCGTATTGCCCATATACTTGGTGAAGCTTTCAAAAAGGCTTGGCAGTTTAACGCCCATAAGCAGCAGCGCAACCGCCGCAAGCAGCGAAATAAGCGGCGGGGATGCAAGCTTTTTGCCTATTTCCTTAATGCTCAGCCTGCTTTCGCCCGCGCTCATGTATATCATGGTTGCGCCTATCGCCCAGAAGAAAAACGTGTTCATCATATAGAAGCACATCACATACGGCGTGCCCTCCGCGCCGAAAAGCTCCGTGCATACGGGATACCCCACGAACAGGGAATTGGACATGGCGCACATTACCACAAACCCGCCGAAGCGCCTATGGCTTATTTTCATGGCCTTGGCAACGGCAAGGGCTATGAGGATCATGGCAATGTTGAAAAGCATGGGCGTAAGCAGCAGCGCGCCCGCGCTTTTTATAAGCTCCACGGAAAAATCCGTAAACACATTGTGTATGCACATGCAGGGAACGGAAATATTCACAAGCAGCTTTATGACAAAGCTCTTGTGTTCCTTTTTCATCAGGCCTGCTCTGCCCATTATGTAGCCCACGGCAATGAGCATAAGTATCAGCACAACGGCCGATACGCTGTCCGCTAAAGAATTCATGCTGTTGCTAAGTATAAGCCAACGGGGGCGCGCAGCATACTGCCGCCCCCGCCGCGGATTTTATTTTCCGGGAAATTATTTGGAAATCTTGCGGCACTCAAGATAGTACCGCTTTTCGTTCGCCTCGCCCATGGAGAAGGTTTTGCGGGGGAGGGCGCCGTCGAATATAACGGTCTTAAAGAAGGCGCTCTTGCCCATGCTGGGCAGTATGAAGCCTATGTTATTATCCTTGCGGCCAAGCTCGTCCACCACCTGCTCACCATGGACATAGTCTATGGCCGCGCCGTCGGTCTCCTTTATGAATATATCAAGCGCGTTCTGCAGCGTGCCTACCTCAAGCTGCGCCGCGGGGTCGCTCACCTTAAAGTAGCCGTAGCCTTCCTTTATCATAAAGGGCAGCATATGGCACTTGGCGCAGGCATTGGTGGCCATTGCGTCGTCCCGCTCGGCCTTGGAGCCGTAAAGGTGCATTTCGGTTTGGCCGTTCTGCTCGCTCAGCTTTGCGCTGAGCCATGCGATTGCCTTCTTGGTATCCACGCCGAACACAACGCGGTGTATGGGCTCGAACTCTATGCCGGAATCGTGCACGTTTTCAAGCTCCACCAGCGCATAGCGCGCGGGATGGTTCGCCGCTTCCTCGGGCGAAAGAGTTTTCTTTATCTGCTCCCAGTTAGCCTTTGCCGTGGCGAAGGAATGGTTGCCGTCGCCCATGGCGAAAAGGAGACTTGGCGCGTCTGTACCGTACTTGGCGGAGAAAACCTCGGGGCTTGCCAGCGCCTCAAGCGCGCGCAGCGCGCGGTCTATGCGGACATCGTCCTTTATGAAATAGCCCTTTATGTGGCCGCCGCCCTGCATCAGCTCAAAGTCGTAGCGCTTTTCGCTTTCGCCCACGCTTTCGCCTATGGGCTCTATCACGGTGCGCTCGGGGTCGTCTATAAGCACCAGTATGTGCGGCAGCTCCACAGGCGCGTCCTTCCTTATGCGAAGGCGGGGCGGTATACGCTCAACTATGGTGCCCTCCGTGGCGCGTATAAGCGTGGTTGAGCCCCTGGAATAATCGTAGCATTCAAGGTCCAGCGCAACCATTATGCCGTGGCGCACGTTCGCGCCCGCGCGGCGCTCAACATACATTATGCCCCGGCCTATGTTTTCAAGCACGCCCGTATCAAGATAGCTCTTCATCGTGGCGTTTATTTTCTCTATGCGTTCGGCCTCGTCCGGCTTTTCAAGGTACATTTCCGGCAGCATAAGCCTGAGCGTGGAAGGAGCGTCGCCCACTATGCTTTCAGTCTCCTGCCAATAATCGGGCTGGGATGTGAACTGGTCGCACGCTACCACGGCCCACTTGGTCATGTCCGTCCCTTCCTTAGGGAGCAGAATTTCGGGGATAAGCACCCCAACGCTGTTTTCGTATTTGTTCATGCCATCCTCCAGATGATATTTATATTGTGAATGCTTATTCGGTTATGGTTGTGCCCGCGCGGCCCTCGATAGCGTCCACGGCCTTATCAAGGCTGGTAATTATCGCTATGCGGCCCGGCTTGCTTTCAACGAAGTTAAGCGCGGCCTCTATCTTGGGCAGCATGCTGCCGGGGGCGAAGTGGCCTTCCTTTATATATTGCTTAGCCTCGGCCGCGCTCATGCGGTCAAGGTCCTTCTGGTCTGGCTTTTTGAAGTTTATGCTCACCTTTTCAACCGCCGTCAATATAACAAGCGCGTCCGCGTCCATGTCCCGCGCAAGCTTTTCGCTGGCAAGGTCCTTATCTATAACCGCGGCAACGCCTTCAAGATCGCCCGCCTCGTTGCGCACAACGGGTATTCCGCCGCCGCCCACGGTGACCACCACAAAGCCCGCGTCGTTAAGCGTTTTCACCGCGTCCAGCTCAACTATTTCAACCGGCAGCGGAGATGCGACCACCCTGCGCCAGCCGCGGCCCGCGTCCTCCTTCATGGTATAGCCCTTTTCGGCGGCTATGGCCTTGGCTTCTTCTTCCGTATAGAAGGGGCCTATGGGCTTTGACGGCGCCTTGAACTTCGGGTCGTCCTTATCCACCACCACCTGGGTAACGACAGTGACCACGTTTTTGTTTATTCCCCTGTGGCGCAGGACTTTGGAAAGCCCCTGCTGAATATGGTAGCCTATCATGCCCTGGCTCATGGCGCCGCAAACATCGAACGGCATGGCGGGGGTGGATGCGCTTGCAACCTCGTTCTGTATAACTATTCTGCCCACCTGCGGGCCGTTGCCGTGCGCAACTATAACTTCGTAGCCGCGTTCAACAATATCCGCTATGTATTCGCTGGTCTTTTCCACCACCTCAAGCTGAGCCTGCGCGGTTGCGGGCTTTCCGGCTTCCTGCAATGCGTTGCCGCCAAGGGCTATAACTAACTTTTTCACTGGGGCTTATCTCCTTAAAAATCGGTAATATGGCGCGCCATAATGCGCTAAATGTACAAATATAGTATAGCCGCCCGCGGCGATGTCTGTCAACAATGTTTGTTGACACGGCGGCAAACAAATGATAATGTTTTGTATAGAATAATATCAGGAGGACTGCTGCCATGGAAGAAAAAAAGTTTGAATTTGACGAGCGCGCGCCGTATGCGTATTTTCAGAACACCGCCTGCCCGTATTTCCCATGCCACGCAAAGGCGAACAGGGAGTTTTTCAACTGCCTTTTCTGCTACTGCCCGCTGTATGCGCTGGGCGATAAATGCGGCGGCAATTTCGTTTACACCGAAAACGGCGTAAAGGATTGTTCAAACTGCCTTGTACCCCATTCCAAGGGCGGATATCCGTATATAATGGAAAATTTCCACAAAATATCGGAGCTTGCGAAGCGCAAATAAGGAGCGTTGGCAATGGATATGCGCTTTGACGGGGTGAATTATTTTGCGGCCGACGCGCGGCTGCATTACGGCAGCGTAAGCATAAAGAATGGGTATATAGACCGCGTGGACATGGCGGACGCCGCGCCGCACGACGGGGCGAAGCTGCTTTTGCCCGGCTGCATAGACACGCATACGCACGCCATGCTGCAAAGCGAATACTTTGCGGAGGATGAAGCCGCATCGGCCGCCGCACGCAGGGCGCTTGCACAAAGCGGCACAACGGCGTTCCTTTTCGCCACCATGGCAATGGATGAAGAAAGCCTTGCCCTTCGCTGCCGTGCCGCGGCAAGGGCCGCGAAGCAAAGGCCGGCGGGCGAGAGCCGCTGCCTTGGCGTATATCTTGAAGGGCCGTTTCTTTCCTATGAAAAGCGCGGCGCGCACAACCCGAAGTTTCTGCACCTGCCGGACGGGGAGATGCTGAGCCGCCTTGACGACGCGGCGGAAGGCTGCATACGCGCGGTATGCATGGCGCCGGAGCTTGATGGGGCGATAGACCTTGCAAAAAAGCTGAAGGGCAAAAAGGTGGTATCCTTCGCGCACAGCGCCGCGGGGTACGACGTTGCCATGCAGGCGTTCGCGGCGGGCTTTTCCAACCTTACGCACACCTTCAACTGCATGCAGCCCATGCTGCACCGCGCGCCCGGGCCCGTTGCCGCGGCAGCGGATACCAATGACGTTACGGCGGAGCTGATAGACGACGCGCTGCACGTTCAGCCGCCCATGATACGGGCTTTGTTCAAGCTGATGGGGCCTGAGCGCATAATACTGATAAGCGATTCAATAGCCGCCTGCGGCATGGCGGAAGGGGTATACCCTTCGCCGGACGGCATGAAGATACGCCTTGCGAACGGTCGCGCCACGGTGGACGGGACGGACACGCTGGCGGGCTCCGTAATGCCGCTGTTTCAGGGCGTGCGCCGCATACACGAATCGGGCATACCGCTTGAGCAGGCCATTGCCGCGGCAACGCTTAACCCCGCGCGCAGATACGGCCTTGAAAACGAACTCGGCGCGATAGCCGAAGGCCTCCACGCGGACGTGCTGCTCTGCGGCAGCGACCTTACGCTTGAAAAGGTGTATATGGGGGAATAGGGCTGCTGAGTCTATTTGTTCATGCCGGCTTTGGCGCGCTATACAAACTTACATATTAAGCCTGCCCTGAAAGGGGAGGTGGGTTTCGCGCAAGCGAAAGCCGGAGGGGTTAAAAAGGAAGAAGCTTCTCTGGGTTTCGTCAACCCCTCAGTCAAACCTTCGGTTTGCCAGCTCCCCGTAAAGGGGAGCCTTTTGGTGCGCTTTATAAGCTTACATATTAAGCCTGCCCTGAAAGGGGAGGTGGCAATGAGCGTCAGCGAATTGACGGAGGGGTTATAAAGCAGCTTACAGCTCTTTGTTTATTACAACCCCTCAGTCTCACTTTGTTCGACAGCTCCCCGTAAAGGGGAGCCTTATGCCGCAGGCATCATATGAGGGCTGAAAGGCCGAATCACCTGTTACAGCTCTGCTGTCTTATGTACAGTAGTGACTAAAGATTAACAAAGAGGGGTATATAGAAGTAGTATATAGCGAAGGCGGTAGCTTTCACCCGAGCGTGGGAGCACGCAAAAAGCCTCCCTGTCGAGGGAGGTGGATGCGAGTGTAACGAGCAGACGGAGGGGTTGCAGCGAGGCTGCTGTTGTTTACATCAACCCCTCAGTCACGGCTTACGCCGTGCCAGCTCCCCGTAAAGGGGAGCCTTATGAAGAACGGATTTCACTGCTTGCGCAACCCCCGTTCTTCGACGCAGAAATTCATCGTCGAAGCTGCGTCGGAGAAAAAAGCCAGGCATTTAGCCTGTTTCGACGATAGTGACGCAAGTGACGCAGAGTGCGTAAAGGCCGTTAGAGCGCTTTAATGCTTGCCGCTCTTTCGTATTGCGCGGTGAATATCACCTCCAGCGCAATGCCCGCTATTATCACAAGGAAGCCTATAAGGCCAACAGCGTCCGGCAGTTCGTGCATGAATATAGCCACCCACACGGGGCTTAAAACCATCTCCATGGGGCTTATCATGCTGGCGCGGGCAGCGGTTGTGTACCTCAGGCCAAGGGTATAGAACACATAGCCGCCGCCGAACTGCACTATGCCAAGGGCTAAAAGCGTTACCCAGCCGACTGTATCCATTGTGAAAAGCTGCGCAACGGAGTCGCGGCAGAACAGCGGCAGTATGACCGCCGCCATGAAAAGATTATTTATGGCGGTTATGCCAACGGGATTGTCCCCGCCAAGGTCCTTGCCAAGCTGCGTGACCACGGCGAAGGAAAGGCCGGTAGTGAGGGCGATAAGGTTGCCTATAAGCGTTACGCCCTCCGCCTTTGAAAACATGGATATAACAACCCCCGCCGTAAGCACCGCCAGCGGTATCACCCGCCGCTTTATGAACGGATAACCCTTTACGCGGGAATATATATACAGCCATATGGGCGAGGTGAACTGCATACCCACGGCTATTGCCGCGCTGGTAAGCTTTATTGCCGTAACCACGCCAACGCTGTTCAGCGTGAACGCTACCGCCATAAGCAGCATTTTGGGGCTGAATTTAAGCTTCTTGGGCCGTATGAACGGCGCAAGCACAATGCCCGCTATCAGCGCGCGCATAGCGCCTATAAGCATGCTTGGCAGCTCAATATTCTTCACCAGTATTGAATTGGTGCTCCACAGCACCGCCGCTATGAACACCAGCAGCATTCCCAGCGTATTCTTGTTCTTCATATTAAATGTTCTCCCCGACAAGCTTTTTAAGCTTCCTCAGTGTGCCGTCCTCGCAAGCGGCGCAAATCTTCGTGCCGGTTTCGGTATGCTCCTCGCTCAGTATCCGCGCCTCGCTGTGCAGCAGCGCAACGGCCTCGTATTTGTCATAAGGAATGGTCAGCTCTATTGTGCTGTGCGATGCGCTCAGCAGCTTTTCCACCCGCTCAAGCAGGCTCTCCATCCCCTCCCCCGTTGCGGCGGAAACGAATGCGTCGTCCTCCGTGCCGCGCGGGCGGCTGTCAATGCGGTCTATCTTGTTGTATACGTTTATGCGCGGCGTATCCCCCGCGCCAAGGCTTGCTATAACGTCCTCCACAACGCGCATCTGCGCATCGTAATGGTCGCACGAAATGTCCACAACGTGCAGTATAAGGTCCGCGTTTGAAACCTCCTCAAGCGTGGATTTGAACGCCTCTATCAGGTCATGCGGCAGCTTGTTTATGAAGCCCACCGTGTCGGAAAGCAATATGTCAAGCCCGTTTGGCAGCGTTATCTGCCTAACAACAGGGTCAAGCGTTGCAAAAAGCTTATCCTCCGCCAGCACTCCCGCGTTTGATACGGCGTTTAGGAACGTGCTCTTGCCCGCGTTTGTGTATCCAACCAGCGCCACCAGCGGCGTTGCGTTCTTCTCCCGCCGTTCCCGCCTGAGAGAGCGCTGCTTTTCAACCTCCTTCAGCTCCTCCCCCAGCTCGAATATGCGCCTGCGTATGCGCCGCCTGTCTATTTCCAGCTTCTTTTCGCCCGGGCCGCGCGTGCCTATGCCGCCGCCCAGCCTGCTAAGCGCCGTGCCCTGCCCCGTAAGGCGGGTAAGGTTATATTTCATCTGCGCAAGCTCAACCTGCAATGCGCCCTCGCGGCTTACTGCCCGCTGCGCAAATATGTCCAGTATAAGCGCCGTGCGGTCTATTACCTTAACGCCCAGCCGCGTTTCAAGGTTCCTCAGCTGGCTTCCCGTCAGCTCGTCGTCGAATATAACCAGCTCCGCTTCCGTCTCGCTGCATAATAGGCTCAGCTCGTCCACCTTGCCGCTGCCTATATACGTTGCGTTGTCCGGCGTGCGCCGCTTCTGTATGCTGCGCGCGACCACGTTCGCCCCCGCCGTTTTTGCAAGCTCCGCCAGCTCCTCTATCGTGTCGTACCCTTCGTCGTTTTCAAGGCCCACCAGCACCGTCCTTTCGGGGATATCGTCCTTGGTGTCCTTGGTGCTGCTTTTCAGCCTGTCGTCGGATACATATATTTCCTCTATAAGCTGCCTCTGCGGCAGTTTATATGGCCTCAGCGGGCCGTATATGAGCGCCTCCCGCTCCTCGCCCACGGCTTCGCCAATGTAGCCCGCGTAAAGCGAGGTGGCCGTGCCGTCCTCCTTAACGCCCACCGCCGCCATGCAGTCCAGCCGCATGCTCCTAAGCGTCCCTATGTCCACTCCGCTCAGCCTGCCGTCCCCGCCGGGGTGTGTGTGCAGGCATCTTACGCCGCAAAGCCTGTCCTCGTTGCGTACAAGGCGCATGGAGGGCATGCTCACCTTAGACCCGTCCCCTACGGACACGTCCTCTATGCTGCCGCTGCGGCTTATATAAACGCTTATTTCGCGGCGTATTGCGCCCGTAAGCGCGCAAAGCTCGGCTATCAGCTCGTGCGAGGCAAACTCGTATTGCCCCTGCGTCATATCATAAATGGCGGCTATGCGCTCCAATACCGCGTCGCGTATTCCTTCGGTATTGCCGTTCACCTTTTTCTGCATAGGCGTCAACTCTCCTTTCAAAAAATACAATTTGGATTATACCATATAAACAGCTATAAACAAGCATAAAAAAAGCCAGCCCTTGCTCATTTGAGAAGGACCGGCTGTTGGTTACGATGCTATGAATCAGTTAGCGGCGGCTTCCTCGACCGCGTAAACGCTGACCTGCTTGCGGCCAAGATGCTTGGTCTCGAAGCGGACAACGCCATCAACCTTGGCAAAAAGGGTATCGTCCTTGCCTATGCCAACGTTGTTGCCGGGATGGAAGTGGGTGCCCCTCTGCCTGACCAGAATGTTACCGGCCAGAACGAACTGCCCGTCAGCCCTCTTGGGCCCAAGACGCTTGGATTCGCTGTCGCGTCCGTTACGGGTACTGCCAACGCCCTTCTTATGAGCAAAAAGCTGCAGATTGATCATCATCGTGTTACACCTCCCTATCAGTCAATTTGATGTAATCACCGTTTGTTTCGGCAAGCGAGGCTATGCTCGCCGCCATCGTGTTAAGTATCAGCTCCGCGTCGTGCTGCTGAGCGGCCGATATTTTCTTCGGAAGCATACAATACATATACCCGTCTGAAATATCAAGCGCAATCTCAAGGCCTATGACCTCTTTCAGCCCTATCACCGCCCCCTGCGTAAGCGCGCTTACCGCCGCGCACACAATGTCGCTGCCTTCTTCGGCGTAACCCGTGTGCCCCTCGGCTTCAAAGCCTATTGCGTGGGACCGGCTGCGGAACAGAGTAATTCTTGTCATGTCTTTTGTTAACCTATGGTGTTGATCTTAACCTTGGTATACGGCTGACGATGACCCTGCTTCTTGCGGATGTTCTTCTTGGCCTTGTACTTGAACACCACAACCTTATCGCCCTTGGTCTGTTCCATGACTTCCGCCTTGGCGCAAACGCCTTCAACCACGGGCTTGCCTATGGTCACGTTCTCGCCGTCGCAAAGCATCAGAACCTCGAAGCAAACCTCGGCACCGGCTTCCAGATCGAGCTTTTCGACCAAAATCTCATCGCCCGCTTCAACCTTGTACTGCTTGCCTCCGGTACGGATAATAGCGTACATTTGCTGCACCTCCTATTCCCCAATCTCGCCCGCGACACGGCGGCGCTGTTCACGCGCTTCAAAAAAGCCGTCGCAGAGCGGCTCACCTGCGTATTTTAGCATAGGGCCGCGCCCGTGTCAACAACAGTTTCGCCCTTTTTGCCTATCTTTTTGGCATTCTGCTTCTTTCCTATTGCATTTTGCCGCGCATAATGGAAAATATACTGCTGCACAATGCCGCTTTCGCTACCAAGCGCGCGTATCGCCCGCTCCGTTTCCTGCCGCCGTGCCTTTTCTCCGCCGAAATAAATCTCGCTCAGCGCGCGGCCTATCCATACGTCAACGGGGAATGCGTCCGTATGCCCAAGGCCGAACAGCAGCACGCAGTCCGCAACCTTCGGCCCAACGCCGTAAAACGTGAGCAGCTCCTTCCGCGCCGCGTCAAGCGGCATATCGCGCAGCTTTTCAAGCCCGTATCCTTCCGCAATGCGCCTTGCGCTCTTTATTATATACGGCGCGCGGTACCCTGCGCCAATGGCTAAAAGTTCGCTTTCCTCCCGCGCGGCAATGGCATCGGGCTTTGGGAAAAGGAAGTACTCCTTGCCGTCAAGCTCCGCCCTTTCCCCGCAGAGCGCGCACAGCCGCTCCACTATTCCCGCAATGCGGCCAATGTTGTTGTTTGCCGAGATTATGAATGTTATAAGCGCCTCGAACGCATCCTGATTGAACACCCTTATGCCCGTTGCGCAGGGTATGCACATTTTAAGCTGCTCATCATGGCTAAGCCGTTCCTCTATGGCGGCGTAGTCGCGTTCCAAATCAAAATAATGTATCCAGTCCGCTGCTTCCCCTTCCGCGCAGGGATATATGCTCAGCGTGTCCCCCGCCTGCCTTGCGTGGACAACCCTGCCCAACGCGGGCGCGGTAAAGCCGCCGTTATCCTCATGCCAGCGGAAGCTTTGCCCGCATGCGCAGCTGCGCGAAAGATCGAGCCTGTCTATGCCGTCCACATACAGCGTGTTGTTTACAACCGTGCTGTGCTTATACATGCTTATTCACCTCCGCCGAACATGCCGCCCGTAACATCCGGCGTGGGCGTGGGCACAGCCGTTGCCGTTGCGGCGGGGGTATCCATAGGCTCCGCCGTCTGCACGGGGGTCGGGTATACCCATGGCGAGGTTTCCGTCGGCACGGGCGTTGGCGTTGCGCGGTTAGGACGCTTGGTTGGTTTCGCCGTGGGCTTTATCGTTGCCGTGGGTTTCACCGTTGCCGTTGGTTTCACTGTTGGTGTCGGCGTGGGCTTGACCGTTGCGGTAGGCTCCGCTGTTGGTGCTGCCGTGGGCTTTGCCGTTTGCGTGGGCTGCACCGTGGGCGTAGGCTCCGCGGTCGGTTCCGCCGTGGGCTGTTCAGGCTCCGCCGTGTCGCTCATCTCGGGCGTTGGCGTGGGCTCGGCCGCGTTTGCGCCGCCGTTAGCCTTGCTCAGCATTATTATCAGCGCTATGTTTAGCGCCGCGCTTAGTATAAGCAGCACCGCCAGTATGCCTATCGTGCGCTTGAACGCGCGCCTTGTTCTCATAATTGTCATAGTCTCACTTCCGTTTTACTCCGCATTTGCTTGGGCTATAAGCGCGGCAATGTATTGTCCCTCGGCGCTGTCCGCCGCGTACTCATCCGCAAGCTTCAGTGCAACCGAATATACGCTCAGCTTAACCTCGTCCCCGTAATGCGTAATTTCGCCCTTGGCGTTTTCCGCTATGATATACGGCCTAAAGCTGTACTCCGCCTTCAGCGCGGCAATGTTATCGATATTCGCCGCAAACAGCGCCATTCCGTCCGCAACGGCGGATACCTTATCGTACTTAGCTCCGTTTTCGGTATAATATGCTCTCTGCTTTTCGCCGTCAGCTATAACGCCGTATTCCTTTATGGTATATCCGGCAATGGTTCCGCCGTCGTGCGCGGCAATATCAATGCCGAAGCGCACCCTTATGCCGTAATCGCCGCTCAGCTTAATCGCCGCGCCGTAATAGCTCAGCGAATCCTCAAGCCCCGTAGGCTCGTCAAACTGCTCCCCGCTGCCCTGGAATATCAGCGTGAAATACCGCGCGGGGATATAGCCTACACCACTTGTGGTGTTAACCTTGTGCCAGCCCGGCGCGGCGTTGGCCTCTATCAATTCCAGCACAGTGCCCTTCTCAACGGTGCATAGTGCCGTCGTCATACTGTCCGGCTCCGGCCAAACGGAAATATTTTTGCTTATATTCGCCGTAGTCACCCGCACAGCCGTTCTTTCAAGCGTGCTTGCCGCAATGTAGCCCGATACGCTGCCGCAGCTCACATGCGCCCATTTGCCGCTTATTTCGTCCACAAATACCGTATTGCCCGCCTGTATGGTGGCTATCGCGTCCGCAGCGGCGCTCTTTTGGCTGAACACCCGCGCATCGTTGCCCAGCACCCGCGCATCGTACCTTACCGACGGCTTCGCCTGTATCGCGGGGCGGGATATATCCGAAGCAAGGGAATCTATGGAGCTTTGGGGGAAATAGAAATCCAAAATAGCATCGTATTTATGCCCCTCCAAGGCCCTGTATTTTGCGCCGTATTGGCTCAGCCCCGTTCCGCTCGCGTTTCTTGCGTGGCGAATAGTATAGGATGTTACAACGCCGTTCGTTACATTCTCTTTAAGCCAATAATATTTCAATTTACCCGTATCAAAGAATTCGAGCGGTCTATCAACATAAAAGTCCTTCTCGCCAACATTTGTGCTCACAGTCCCTATCTGCTGCGTTCCGTTTATAGTAACGCCATAGAATACTATATCAACCGAACAAAAGTGATTGCAAACTTGGTCAGCCGTCATGCTTGAGCGGTTATGGTGCGTGCATGACGCTATTGTGCATTTCGGCACGGATATGCTTAGGCTTTGATATGCCGCGCTCGATACCGCGTATCCGCTTGCCGTAAGATTAGGTATAAGCACGTTGGCAACAAGCGACTTAACGTATTTGTTCGAAGCATTGTAGTTTACGGGTATTTCTGCATATTCAACATAATCCTTGCCCGATACCATAAGGTCGTACACATCTTCACGGACGCTCTCCTTGCCGCAGCCCTTTTCGCCTTCTCCCCAGTAATTCGCCGTCACCTCCGTATCGCCGCCGTTGGTTCCCGTGTAATGCACCCGCAGCACTTTATTATCGTAGTACAGTATCTGCCCTGCCGTAGCCTGCACCGCTGCTTTGCACCAATCGGTTATGCCGAAATACGCCTGTGATTTGCTGGTATCGTATACATCAAACACAAGGCTTGACCTTGTTTTGTTCATTGCAAACGTTCTTGCCGCAACCGCCTGAGCTTTTTGGGCTTCAACCGGCCAGCCCTTCGCTTGGTTTTGCTTATTCTCCTTGCCCATTTCGGCAGCGACAACGCCCTGTATATAATCCTCAATATATACGTTGTTCACAAGATACAGCCCTGCCCAACGCTTGCTGTAGCTTCCGGTTTTATCAAAGTAATATATGTTCAAGTCGCCGCGATAGGTTCTGTCCGTATCTTTATTGCCCATTGATACGCTGTCAACCTTAACGCAGTTGTTCGCATGGCCGCTTTCAAACTCCTTAAAGCTTACCGAGGCGCCGCTGTAAAGGAGCGTTCCGAACGCGGAATAAAGGCTTACGGCCGAATTTTCGGCCTTTACGGTATACGCCGCTTCATCCTGCGCTATAAACAATGCGTTGCCCGCCGCGTCATGCACGGCATAGCTGCCGTATATCCTTACGGTTGATTCCGAATGGTTCCTTTGGCTTATAAGCACACGCACCTTGCGCACGTCGTATGTATCAACTCCCCTGACCGCATACGGTGCAATGCCGCCGGGCAGCCTGCTTTCATCAAGGTATATATGGCGCATATCCTCGGGGATTTCGGATTCATAGCTGTCATCGGGATCTTCAAAGCTGCTGCACGGTATATACTCCGGCTCCTCATTGCCGTTTACGTAGTCCCCGCCCGTGCCGCCCTCGGCTTGGGTGCTTTCGCCGCCGGTATTCGGCTCTATGGCCGTCCAGCCCTCCGCCATGCCCGTGCAGAAGGCGAACAGCATTGTTATAGTCAATACAGATGCAAGTGCTTTCTTCATGGCTGCTCTCCTTTTACTCAGCGTGCATGCCGCGCGCCAGTTCGTATATCAGTATTCCCGCCGCAACCGCCGCGTTGAGCGATTCCGCAAAGCCGTACATGGGCAATCTGTACTTGTGGCACATGTCCGCAACATTGTCGCTCACGCCGTTGCCCTCGTTGCCTATAACAAGGCACATCCGCTCCGTTGCCGCGGGCAGCGTGCCTTCGCCCTTCAGGTGGCCGCACACAAGCGTATAATCCTGCCGTTTAAGCTTTTCTATCTCCGTTGGCAGATCGCCCTGCCATACGGGCATATGGTATATCGACCCCATCGCGGCGCGCAGCGGCTTTGGCGCATACGGATCGGCGCAGCCGCTGCCAAGCAGCAGCCCTACCGCGCCCATGGCGTCCGCCGTTCTGAGTATTGTGCCAAGGTTGCCCGGGTCCTGCACCGCGTCCAGCGCAACAATAAGCCCCTCCGGATAATATTCCGGCACGGGTACGCTGGGCGTTTTTACCGTTGCGCAGACCCATTGCGGCGTTTCCGTAAGGGTAAGCGTTTCCATAACGCTGCGCTTTAATGTATATACCCTTGCGCCCGCCCCTTCAAGCACGGCTGCCATAAGCTCGTGCCCTTCTTCAATAAAGGCTTCGTGTATTTCCGCGCCCGATATCACGGCCTCGCGCACAAGCCTGTCCCCTTCAATAAAATGCAGGCCCTGCTCCAGCCTGCCCTTCCTTGTGGCAAGCTGGCGCGCACGTTTCACGGTTTCGTTGCGTGTACTTTCAATAAGCGGCATGGCAATTCTCCTTATCGGCCGTTAGTTCTTCTTATTATAGCATAAGGCGGGCCATTTTCAAAATCGCTAATATTATTAAATAAGTGTTAATTATATGTTGCCAAGTTTTAGATATGGTGGTACAATGGCGTTGGTTCGCTGAGTTAAATGATTTAGCGGATACGTTATGAAAGGAGTCGCGAGGTAAATATGTACAACACCGTATTCTTTGCTGCATTGGTTCCCGCATTAAAGGGGAAAGTTATGTCCTCGCGGCCGTATAGCTGTATTCAGCCCTAAACGGGGCTTAATCGGCGCCATGTGATATCACGGCCGTGGACAAATGCAGTCTGCGGCTTTTTTGTTGCCGCGGGCAAGTTCAAATTCAGGATTGGAGGGATCACGCTTTGGAAGCATCAACAACACAAAAGAACCGTAAGCTCAATTTCGCGCTGCTAAAACGCCTCACGCGCGGGAGCATAGGGTATTTGACGCTGGGCGGGCTTTGCCTTATATTGGCAATAGCCGCGGCGTACATTGTGCCTATCGTAACAAGCTTTACTATTGACTATGTCCTTGGGGACAAGCCGAGCAATCTGCCCGCGTTCATAATGAACATTATCGATTCATGGGGCGGGCGGGACTTTTTGCGCAGCCATCTTTACATCTGCGCATTGGCCCTTATATTCTTCACGATACTCAACGGCGTTGCAACGTATTTCCGCCGCAGCTGCATAGCCAATGCATCGGAAACCGTGGCCATGACAACGCGAAACGCCCTCTATGAGCATCTTCAGGCCGTGCCGTATGATTACCATAAGCATGTTTCAACGGGCGATCTGGTGCAGCGCTGCACGTCGGACGTTTCAACCGTGCGCCGCTTCATATCCATGCAGCTTCTTGAAATGCTAAGGACCATAGTTATGGTGGTTATCGCAGCCGGCATAATGTTTTCCATCAATGTTAAGATGAGCCTTATTTCAATGGCGCTGCTGCCCGTGCTTTTCGGCGTAAGCTTCGTTTACTTCAAGGGAGTTAAAAAGCAGTTCACATTGAGCGACGAAGCAGAAGGCGTGCTTTCGGCAACATTGCAGGAAAACCTGACGGGTGTTCGCGTGGTGCGCGCATTCGGCCAGCAGAAGGACGAAATAGAGAAGTTCGACCGCTGCAGCCGCGACTTCAGGGACAAAACGTTCCATCTTTCCAAAATGCTTGCCGTGTATTGGGGCGGCAGCGACGCCATGGGATACCTTCAGATAGCCATCTCACTTATGGCGGGCATAATAATGGCCGTTAAGGGCGAAATAACCCTTGGCAACATGCTCATATTCACCACCTATACGGGCATGCTCACCTGGCCCGTAAGGCAGCTGGGCAGGATACTGGCGGACCTTGGCAAGGCAAGCGTATCATTGGGCAGGATAGACGAAATACTATCCGCCCCGGCAGAGGAGGAGCCCGGCTCCGCGCTGAAGAGCGAAATACACGGCAAGGTTGAATTCAAGCATGTATGCTTCGGCTACGATAGGTTTGACGATGTTCTAAGCGACATTTCATTCACAGCCAACCCCGGCGAAACAATAGCCATACTCGGCTCCACCGGCAGCGGCAAAACCAGCCTTGTGCAGCTTTTGCAGCGGCTTTACACCTGCACCGCGGGCGAAATAGACATAGACGGCGTGAACATAAACGACATTGAGCACGGCCATTTGAGGAAGAACATAGGCATAGTGCTGCAGGAGCCGTTCCTCTATTCCCGCACCATAATGGAAAACATACGCATGATAGACCCGCGCATGAGCGAGGAGCAGGTGCATGAAGCGGCGCGCATAGCCTGCGTGCACGACGTTATAGAGGGCTTTGAAAACGGATACGACACAGTGGTCGGCGAACGCGGCGTTACCCTTTCCGGCGGACAGAAGCAGCGCGTGGCAATAGCCCGAATGCTTATGCAGAACGCGCCCATATTGATATTTGACGATTCAATGAGCGCGGTTGATACTGAAACGGACGCATCCATACGCGCCGCGCTGAAGCACCGCCGCGAAAGCACCACCACCTTCATAATATCCCACCGCATAACTACCCTTTGCGAAGCGGACAAAATACTGGTGCTGGAGCACGGCAAGCTGGTTGAGCAGGGCACGCACGAGGAGCTTATAGCCAAGCCCGGCCTTTACCGGCGCATAGCGCGCATACAGAACGCGCTTGAAGAAGAATTGAAGCAGGAAGGAGGCGGCAGCAATGAGTAATACCGCAATACGGGAGCAGGATTACGAAAAGGATGTAAAGGTTGATTTTTCGATATGGAAACGCCTTCTTGCCTATGTTTTCCGCTATAAGAAAACGGCGATAGCGCTTATGCTCTGCAACGTGGGCATAGCGGTGATAGACATTCTTTATCCGCTGATGAGCCAATACGCCATAGATAACTTTGTTGAAAAGGGTACCACCGCGGGCATAGGCTGGTTCATAGCGCTCTACATAGCATTTATCGCCCTTCAGGCACTCGGCGTATATTCCTTCATAGTGAAGGCGGGCAAGCTTGAAATGAGCGTATCCTACGACATGCGAAAGGAAGCGTTCCAAAAGCTTCAGGAGCTTTCCTTCTCCTTCTATGACCGCACGGCCGTGGGCTACCTGATGGCAAGGATGATAAGCGACGTTGGCAGCCTTTCCGAAATGATGGCATGGAGCTTCGTTGACCTTCTGTGGGCATCCACATACGTTATAGGCGTTGTAATAGCCATGTTCGCAATGAACTGGAAGCTGGCGCTGCTTATAATGATAGTCATTCCCCCGCTGGCGGTAATATCCGTATTCTTCCAGAAAAAGATACTGAAGTATCAGCGCAGGGTAAGAAAGACCAATTCCCGCATAACCGGCGCATTTAACGAAGGCATAATGGGCGCAATGACCACAAAGACCCTTGTGCGCGAGGATGCGAATTATTCGGAATTCAAGCAGCTTTCTTCCGAAATGAAGCGCGACTCAATCCGTTCCGCCCTGCTCAGCGCGCTGTTCATGCCAATAGTCATGTTCTTAGGCTCAATAGGCACGGCGATAGCGCTGCACCGCGGCGGCATAGACGTTATGGGCGGGATAATCACGTTCGGCACGCTTTCCGCGTTTATATCGTATGCCACCAACTTCTTTGAACCCATTCAGCAGCTTGCGGGCATTTTGGCGGAAATGCAGAGCGCGCAGGCAAGCGCGGAGCGCGTGGTATCGCTCATCGATACCCCGTGCGAAATAGTGGATTCCCCCGAGGTAGTCGCCAAATACGGCGACAGCTTCAACCCCAAGCGCGAAAACTGGGAGCCCATAAAGGGCGATGTCGATTTCGAGCACGTAAGCTTTGCCTATAAGGAAGGCGAAAAGGTGCTGAAGGACTTCAATCTGCACGTTAAGGCGGGCGAGACGATAGCCTTGGTTGGCGAGACCGGCGCAGGCAAGAGCACCATAGTCAACCTTGTTTGCCGCTTCTATGAACCCACCGAGGGCCGCGTGCTTATAGACGGGCGTGACTACCGCGAGCGCAGTCAGCTTTGGCTGCAATCAAGCCTGGGCTACGTGCTGCAAACGCCGCACCTTTTCAGCGGCACAATAGCGGACAACATACGCTACGGCCGCAAGGACGCCACCGATGAGGAGGTTCGCGCGGCGGCGCGCATGGTGCATGCGGAGGAATTTATACTGCGGCAGGATAAGGGCTACGATACAGAGGTTGGCGAAGGCGGCGTAAGGCTCTCCACGGGCGAAAAGCAGCTTATCTCCTTTGCCCGCGTAATACTGGCAGACCCGCGCATATTCGTGCTGGACGAGGCCACAAGCAGCATAGATACCGAAACCGAGCAGCTTATTCAGGACGCCATAACCACCGTGCTCGATAACCGCACAAGCTTCATCGTTGCGCACAGGCTTTCCACCATCCGCAACGCGGACAGGATACTGGTAATACGCGGCGGCGAAATAACCGAGCAGGGTACGCACAGCGAGCTGATAGCCAAGCACGGCTATTATTACGACCTGTACACCACCCAGTTCCGCGAGGAAGCATCGGACGCGATACTGAGCGAGTAAACCTGCATCAGGAGGAATGAGCGGCATCATTCCTCTTTTCTTTTTGACTGCACAACCGTTTGTTGTAAAGTTTGCTGTTGAATTTTACAGCGTAATTGCGTATACTATTCCCGAAGGGAGTTGACAGATATGCCGAACATTAAGCCCATTTCCGATTTGCGCAATTACAGCGAGGTGCTGCACGACGTGGCCGTTGGCGCACCTGTGTTCCTTACAAAGAACGGACGCGGGCGGTACGCCATAGTGGATATGCAGGACTACGAAAAGGCGCAGGCGACGATCCGACTGATGAACGAGCTTGCCAAGGGTCGCCTTTCAGGCGAAAGTGAAGGTTGGCTTTCTCCCAATGAGATGAGGGCGCACTTTGGCGCAAAGGCTCATGAGGAATAGCATTCACTACTCCGCCGAATCTCGCCGTGATTTGGACGAAATATGGGACTATATAGTGTTTGAACTGCAAAACAGCTCCGCTGCCGAGCGCGTGGTCGGTCAAATAATGGACTCGATAGACCGTTTGGGCGACTTTGCGGAGATGGGAGCGCCGTTGTTCTCCGTTATAGACGCGGGAGCTGATTATCGTTTTCTTATAAGCGGAAATTACATGGTATTCTACCGCGCCGTAGGCAGTGATGTGTATATTGACCGCATACTTTACGGACGCAGTAATTACATGAGCGTTCTTTTCAAAGACATTCACCATGAATGATAGGCCGGAAAAATCCGGCTTTTATTTTATATTGTTATTGACACAGATATATCATGCGCGTATAATAACGCCCGTTGCATATCGAAGGTTATATTATAAAGCATTATGCTAAGGAGGCGCAGCTATGGATACCAACGCAAAAGAGCCGTTCACCGCGCTCGGCTTTTCACTCACGTCCGCCCTTTCGGCAAACAGCCGCGCGGAAGCGGTGGCGGCAATAATGAGCCGCAATGATGAAAGCGCGAAGCACTCGCTTTCCCTTACGGCCGCGCAGGCGGAGGCCCTTTGCGCCACGCGGGAGCAGGCGCTCGTTAAAACCGGACGGATAGAGTTCGGCACGGGCGTTACGGATAAGCTGATAGACGCATTCTGCGACTCCCCTTATCTTTCCATGCAGAATTACGAGGAAACGCTGCATGAGCTGACGGCGCTTTTTTACGAAGCGAAAAACGAAACGCTGGACGCGGTATCGGACAAGGAGCTGATATACTTCATGAAAAAGGCGTTCGACGGCATATGCGCAGGGTCAACGGAGCTTTTGAGCGGCGTTGCGCTGGAAAAGCTTGCGCGGCACATCCGCGCGGGCGGAACATATGCCAACTTTGGCACGGAAGATATATTCAAGGCGGACTGATATGCAGAATATTTCAACAACGCTGAGCATAGACCAAAGCCGCCTTGACGGGCGGGAATACATGGCGTCGCTGATGGCGGCGGCGCTTGAGTGCGGCATACTGAACCAAGACGACGCGCAGCGGATAAGCGGCGGGCTTATGGCCCTTTTGCAGCAGCAAACGGATCTGCTAACCGCCGGGCGCAGCAGCTCCGTTCAGGTAACGCGGGCGCAGGGGCTTATGGCCTCGGCCGCGTATGCAATAGGCATTGAGCTGAAGCACGCCCCCTCGGCGGACGATGCGGCAAGGCTGCTTGCATCCGTGCCGCTGAAGGAGCTGCATGCGCAGGGCATACTGCGCATAAAGAAGGAAATGGGCATGGCAAAGCTGATGCAGAAACGGATACTCAGCCGCCTTTTCCCCACGCCCAATCATTTTTACCGCGGAACTATAGAGGGCGGCGTAAACGGCTTCTTTAAGCTTTACAGGCCGCAGTTCGGCGCGCAGGAAACGCACATAACGGCGGATTATCCCGTATGCATAGGCAAAATTGAGCTGTGCGGCATTGAATTCATGGTAAAGTATTTAAGCTGCATAGATGCCGAAAACGCCTTCCTGTGCCGCTTTGACCCGGAGAAGGTACACAGGATGATGCTGAGCGAAAGCCGCGAATACGCGGACTGCCCGCTTAATCTGTTCGAACCTGTGTTTGCGTGCGCGGTAGGGCTGATGCTGCTCCGCCGCGACCCAACTGGGCTTGATTTGAGCCACGCGGACGTGAGCAGGCTTGAGGCCACGCTTTCGGCAGCGGATGAGGCGGACGCGGTGCGCATGGTGTCCGGCGCGGGGGCGGCATTGTCCCGCGGGCTTGAGCTTGGCAGCGCGGCAGATAAGTACATAGGCCTATGCGCGCCAAGGATAGCGCAAAGCATGCTCCACGCCGTAAAAAGCGGCATTGCCAACCGCATTTTCCTTACGCCGTGGGCATTTGCAACCGGCAGCTGACACATTATACACCATACTTTATAGCATGCAACCGCCCGAAATGGTATCATTCCACCATAAAGCAAAGCATAAGGAGAGTATCGCAATGATATTGGCAGACAAAATAATCGCCCTGCGCAAAAAAGCGGGCTGGTCGCAGGAGGAGCTGGCGCAGCAGCTTGGCGTTACGCGGCAGAGCGTATCCAAATGGGAAGGCGTGCAGAGCATACCTGACCTGGATAAGATATTGCAGATGAGCCGCATATTCGCAAATAATACGGATATAAAAACGGCGGCGCAGAGCGATAGCTCCGTGCCGCCTTGTTTGTTTTTATTCTATATATACCCTTGGCGGGCGGGCCAGTATGCGGGCGATAATTTCGTTCTTGTTGGTTCCGGCAAGGGCTGCGGCTTCGGGAATATCCATTGTGTTATCCCTGCCGCTGCCGTAAATCACGGCCTCGTCCCCTTCGGCAACGTTTGCAACGTCCGTAACGTCCGCCATGCATTGGTCCATGCATAATACGCCCACCAGCGGGCATTTCATGCCGCGTATGGTAACGTAGCCCTTGTCGCGCATGTTGCGGGGGTAGCCGTCGGCATAGCCGAAGGGCAGCGTTGCTATAACGGAATCCCGCGCGGCGCGCCACAGGTAATCATACCCAACGCCCTCGCCCGCCTTTATGCGGTGCAGCTGCGATATGCGCGTTTTGAAGGCCATTGCCTGCGTGACCTCAACATAGCCCTTATGGAAGCCCCTAAGGCCGTATACAAGCGCGCCCGGGCGCACCATGTTGAGCCTGTATTCGGGGTAATCAACGGCGCTTATGCTGTCCGTAATGTGCTTATACTTAAAGCTCACGCCCCGCTTTTCAAGCGCGGCTATAATGCCCATAAGCTTGGTGAACTGCTTTTCGTCCTCCTCCGCATTGACCAGCGCAAGGTGGGAGAATATGCCCTCCACCTCTATGCCTTCGGTATTGCATATGGCGTAAAGCTCGTCAACGTCGTCTATGCCAAGGCGATGGAACCCCGTATCCACCTTCAGGTGAACCTTTGCCCTTTTGCCCAACGCCAGCGCGGCCTTGCCCAGTATCTTGGCCTGATGCCTTGAAAATACGGTCTGCGTTATGTTGTTTTCGGCAACTATGCCAAGGAGCCTGTCCGGCGTATGGCCGAGTATAAACAGCGGATAATCCGCGTATGCTTCGCGCAGCTCCATGGCTTCGCTCAGCGTGGCAACGGCAAGATACCTTGCCCCGTGCTCCATAAGCGTGGGCGCAACGCCTACCGCGCCCAGCCCGTATGCATTGGCCTTGACCACGGGCATTACCGCAACGTCCGGCCCCACCATTTGGCATATGGCGTCCATATTCGCGCCTATCGCGCGCAGATCGACCTCTACTACAGTATCCCTGAGTATCATTATATTCCCTCCTTACGCCTTCGCTTCGTCCTCGTCAAGCAACCTGAGCGCGCCCAAAACGTTCATAAGCACGCCGTACTTTATGCACTCCTCATCAGGGGCGAAGTTTTCGTTATGCAGCGCCTGCGGCAGGGCTTGCCCCTCTTTATATGTGCCAATATTGAAGTACACGCCGGGCACCTTGGACGTGAAGTACGCAAAATCGTCCGCGCCAAGGCTTGGGTCGTCCATGAATATTACGCTGCCGCGGCCTATTTCCTTTTCAGCCACGTCCGCAACGGCAAGCGAGGTTGCAACGTCGTTCACAAGGGGAGGATAACCGTCGTTCATTATTACCTCCGCGCTTGCGCCGAAGGCAGCCGCCGTGTTTTCGGCAATGGTTTTAACGTGCGCCTTTATAAAGTCCCTTGTTTCAAAGTCCAGCGCGCGTATGGTTCCGGCAAGCTTCACCTGCCCCGCGCAAACGTTTTCCTTGCTGCCGCCGTGTATTGTGCCTATGGTCACTATAACGGGCGTGGTGGGCGCGGCGAAGCGGCTGGATATGGTTTGCAGCGCCAGCACAATGTGCGACGCTACCACTATTGCATCGATGCCCTGGTCGGGGTGCGCGCCGTGGCACGCAACGCCGTTTACGTTTATAATAAGCTCGGTGGTTGATGCATTCATGCGGCTTTTTGCAAGGTGTATGCAGCCCGTGGGTACTGTCGGGTCAACGTGCATGCCCATTACGCGGGTTATCTTGGGGCTGTTCAGCCCATCGTGCGCAATCATGCGCTCCGCCCCGCCTATGGTTTCCTCCGCAGGCTGGAAGAAAAGCTTCACCGCGCCCTTGAGCTCGCTCTCCATGGCCTTGAATATCTTTGCCGCGCCGAGCAGAACGGTTGTGTGTATATCATGCCCGCAGGCGTGCATAACGCCCTTGTTCACCGATGCATAGGGCAGCCCCGTGCATTCGGTTATGGGCAGCGCGTCAATATCCGCGCGTATGGCTATGCCGTATTTTGCGTCCTTGGAGCCAACGGTTGCAATTATGCCGTGCCCTGCAACGCCGGCCTCGTATGGTATGCCCAGCTTATCAAGCTGGGCGCATATCGCCTTTTCGGTGTGCTCCTCATGCTCGGAAAGCTCCGGATGCATGTGCAGGTCGCGCCTGATTTCCACCAGTTCTTCAAACCCGTCCTCTACCATTGCCTTGATTTGTGCGCTGTTCATATGGTTCAACCTCCGCATGGGCCAAATAATATATAAAATGATACACTATTGCGCCGCAATGGGCAATGGGGAAATGCGGACCGCGCGGATGGTTAAGCTGCTCTACCCCCCCTGCACACTATCGTCACTTGCGTCACTATCGTCGAAACAGGCTAAATGTCTGGCTTTTTTCTCCGACGCAGCTTCGACGATGAATTTCTGCGTCGAAGAACACATTTAAACCGGAACGATATTTATGCCGCGAACCCCACTTGTTGCCCTCATCCCCGTCTGCACCCTGAAGCCAAGCTCCGTAGGGTGCTTCTGCATGAGGGATTCTATCTGCCGCGCAAGCTCGCGCCCCGTGGCGGGCGGCATGCCGCCGTTCTCGCGGATAAGGTTGATGCAGTCGGCATAGGATACGAAGGTGCCCTTGCAATCCGCCGAGGTGAACAGTTCGCACAATGTGAGCGAAAGCGGCGAATCGATGGCATCATAGGCGTTTAGCGCAGCTCGCGGCTCGCTAACGCGCCACAGCCCCTTGTCAAAGCGCAGCGGTATGTCCTCAAAGTACACGTCCCGGCTTACCCCGCTCAGCGTGGCCTCGTCGCTCCCGCGCGCCCTTTCAAGCAGCAGCGTTGTGTCCGCCGCGCCCATAAGGCCGGTTGAGCCGGACACCTTCTCATACGGGTCGTCCGTCTGCCTGAGCTTGTTCGTGTGGTGCACCAGCACTATCGCCACGCCGTATTTCTCCGCAACGGCCTTCATGCTGCGGATGAAGCTATAGTCTGCGGCGTAGGCGTTGCTTGCCGCGCCCGCCATGCCGCGTATCACCTGAAGCGTATCGATGACTATAACCTCCGGATTGGCTTCGCGCTTGCCTTCGGCTATGTTTTTGTCAAATGAGCGCGTAAGCCTTTTGGTGAAGCCCATGTCCACGGTGGGCGAATCGAATATGAAGGTCAGGTTAAAGGCATCGTAGCTGACCGCGCCGTCCGTTATGCGCATAAGGCGGCTTTTCATGCGGCTGGGGCTGTCCTCCAGCGCCATGTACCATACGCGGCAGCGCTGTGTCTTTCTGCCCAAGAAGGGCGCGCCGGTGGCGATGGAAAGGCACATGTCGAGCGTAAGCCAGCTTTTGCCTATCTTGCTTGCGCCAACAAGCAGCGTAACTCCCGGCACTATGAGCTGCTGCACTATCGGCTTAGGCTCGGGGAAGCCGAGCGTTGCCAGCCGGAACGCGTTCACGCAGCTTTCGCTGCCCTTCACAATGTCCTTGCCGAGAAGAGCGGGGCTTTCATCTTCCTCATCGATGGCGATAGCACCTGGGCGGTAGTCCTCGTCCGCCTTTGGCCTGTCCCCCGCTTCCAGAGCGGCGCGGCGGCGTTCGTCCGCAATGAACTGCTCTTCCTCCCGCGCCAAGGCTTCGGCACGGAGCTTTTCCCGCGTGGCGCGCACCATCTCCAGTGCGGCGGCAGCGGCCTCGTTGCCCGTAAGGGCGTTGTCAACGGTTTGTTCAATCATGGATATTTCCTCCCAAAAATAAAAATAGATGGCTACCATCAGTTGATAAGAGCACACAAGCCCTAAAGGTTTGCTTTGGGACACTCCT
>ERZ773192.240-NODE-240-length-72882-cov-9.994700_pt1 | contig 72882 bp, 80 predicted proteins | sample MGYA00581010_ERZ773192 | MGnify/ENA primary metagenome ERZ773192 (study PRJEB29015, sample SAMEA2737741) | human gut metagenome | biome: human gut; feature: human-associated habitat; material: faeces | place: China | collected 2012 ...
TAAAAATATAAATATATTTATAAAAAAATTTGTAATAAAAATAAGTGATGATGATAAAGAATTAAAAAAATATATTAGAAAATTTTCTAAAAAGAATTATATAAATTTATATTTTAAATATTTATCAGTAAAAAATAAATATAGTATTAAAAATCCATTAGATTAGATGCTAATAAAGTAAAAAAAGTCTTGCCTTTTTATCTTTTTTATGTTACAATCGATATTGCGAGAAGGCAATCCGCTGTTTTTATATTGTCTGATATGATTGCTGGATAAGAAAAGGAGTGAAATCGTATGAGTAATATTATTGAAAAAATTACTGCAAAACAAATTAACCCTAACATTCCAGAATTTAGAGTTGGAGATACTGTTAGAGTAGACGTTAGAATTATCGAAGGAAAAAGAGAAAGAATCCAAGCTTTTGAAGGTGTTTGTGTAGCTAAAAGAAGTGGTGGAATATCAGAAACTTTTACTGTAAGAAAAATGTCTGGTGGAATTGGTGTTGAAAGAATATTCCCAGTTAATTCACCAAAGATTGATAAGATAACTGTAGTAAGAAAAGGTAGAGTAAGAAGAGCAAAACTAACTTTCTTAAGAGGTTTTATTGGTACATACAGAATAAAAGAAAGAAAATAAGACTTCAAAAGTCTTATTTTTGTTATGGAGGATAAAATGGGAAATATATTTAAAAATAAAACATTTAAAACAATAATGAGCTATTTATTAATAATAGTTTTAGTAATATTAATTAGAATATTTTTTATAGATCCAGTTAGAGTAGATGGTGGTTCTATGGATACAACTTTAGCAAATGGTCAAGTAATGATATTAAACAAAATTGTATATAAAAGAAATGATGTTAAAAGATATGATATTGTTGTTGTAAATGAAGGCGATAAATCTATAATAAAAAGAGTTATAGGTCTTCCTGGTGAAACAATAGAATATAAAGATAATAAGCTTTATATAAATGGTAAGGAAACTTCTGATCCATATCCATCAACAGAAACAGATGATTTTAGTATTACTGATATTGGTCATACTAAGATTCCAGGAGATTGTTATTTTGTAATGGGTGATAATAGAGCAAATTCATTAGACAGTAGATATCCAACTGTTGGAGTAGTTAGAAAAAATCAAATTGTTGGAAGAGCAAAACTTAGAATATGGCCTTTAAATAAACTCGAAATAGTAAAATAAATCATATATATATGGTTTATTTTTTTATCTTTAAATGCTATAATTACTATAGTTAAAAGAAGTAGGAGTAATAATATGATTAATCAAAGATTAATAAAAAAAGAAGCAAAAAAAAATATAAAAAAACATTATTTTAGAAGTGTAATACTCGTATTTGTTTGTTCTTTGCTTCTTGCAGGAGGATTCAACTTTACAACAAAAAACCTAATAGATATTCCAGCTGCACAAAAAGAAGCAAATAAAATAATTAATAATAAAAAAATTAGTGGTACAGAAGTACTAGATGAAATAGAAAAAAAATTACCTAGTGAAAAACAAATTAAAAAAGATTTTAGTAATAAATATACAAATGGAGTACTATCATATATAATTAATGAAACAACAAGTAGTGGCTCACTTGTATTTGCAATTCTTAATGGTATAAATAAAGTAGTCTTTGAAGGTAAGATAGGTTCTGCAGTAACAATATTTTTAAGTAGTATTGTTTTAGCATTATTTACAATTATATTTATTAATACACTTGAAATAGGAAAAAATAGATACTTTTTAGAAAAAAGAAGATATTATGATACAAAAATTGATAGATTAATTTATCCATATAAAGTTAAAAAAACATTTCATATGGCATACATTTTATTTATAAAAAATATATATCAGATATTATGGAATTTTACTATAATAGGTGGAATAATTAAATATTATGAATATTCATTAATACCATATATTTTAGCAGAAAATCCAAAAATTACTAAAAAAGAAGCATTTAAATTATCAAAAAAATTAACAAATGGAAATAAATTAAATCTATTTTATTTAGATTTATCCTTAATTGGATGGGGAATATTAAAATTATGTACATTTAATTTAAGTGGTATATTTTTCTCAGATGTATATAAAGAAGCAATTCATGCAGAAGTATATATGACTTTAAGAAATAAAGTTAAGTTAGATGATAATTATAGGAAACTATTAAATGATTCATTATTAGATATAGAAGAAAGAATAAATGAAGAATATCCAGAAGAAAAATATACTATTCAAACAAGAAAATGGTTAAAAGGTGATTTTAATAAAGATTATAGTATTAAAACATATATATTATTCTTCTTTACATTTTCATTTGTTGGTTGGATTTGGGAAGTATTTTTAAATTTATTAAATAATGGTACATTTGTAAATAGAGGGACAATGCATGGACCTTGGCTTCCAATATATGGATTTGGTGGATTATTAATATTAATACTTCTTAAGAAATTTAGAAATAAACCAGTATTGTTATTTATAAGTGCATTTATTTTATGTGGTTTATTAGAGTATTCAACTGCTTGGTATTTAGAAACATTTAAACATTTAAGATACTGGGATTATACAGGATATTTCTTAAATATTAATGGAAGAGTATGTCTTGAAGGTCTTCTTGTATTTGGACTTGCAGGTTGTGCATTTACATATGTTATTGCGCCTATACTTGATAATTTATATAGTAAAATAAAACCAAAAATCGCAAGTATATTATGTATAGTTTTAATATCTTTGTATTTGGCTGATTTAATGTATACAAAAGTTAATCCAAATACAGGTGTTGGAATATCAGAAGAAGTAGAAAAGGTTGATGTGAAATGAGAATATTAATTATTGGTACGGGTGTGTTAGGATCAAATCTAGCACATTCTATAAAAAAAGGTAATGATGTAACTATTTTGGCAAGAAATAAAAACTATATTTAAAAATTCAAATAAAAAAATCAAAACTAGAAACTAAAGTATATGATAGATTAAGGTTAGAGTTGTTAAATTATGGCAAATAATACATAATAAATTTAATTATTTGGTAGGGGGATATATTATGGATTTAGATAAACAAAAAATAAAGTTTAAAGTTACAAAAAATGGAAGTATAGTAAATATAAATATAAGTTTAGGTTATTTTAACGATAACGATTTAGAAAAAATTCTTGAATTAAGTATGAGTGATGATTTTAATTTTTTTGGTACATCCTTTATTGATGATGAAGATCAATTAGAGTTTAGTATTGATGCAAATAATCCTATGTTTTTTGCATTTAATAGATTAATAAATGAAAAAGAAACTTTGATTATTGATGATGATGATACTTTTGATGAAAAAAAGAAGTATCTAGAAATAAAAAGAGAAGAAAATAATATCAAAATAATTTTTCATAATAATATTAGTAATTCTTATGACAAATTTAATATATTTATAAAAAATATATTTAATGATGGTAGAAGTAAAATGCCTAGTGATGAAAAGGCTAAATTATGTAAGCTTTTTTATGAACTAGAAGAAATACTACAAAATAAAAATCATCAATATACATTAGATGAATATTATGAGTTATTAAAATCTAAAAACAATATAAAAGAAGATAATCCATTTATTAAAAGATTAAGTTGTAATTAAATAGAGGTATTTATGAAAGATGAAAAAAATCAAAAAGAGTATTGTATAGTAATTTCTATAATAGGATTAATATTAGGAATAATAGGATTTATAATTGAATACTTTATTATGAATAAATTTGATATTATATGGATTGTATTTTTAGTTATAGATATAATAATTTTGTTTGTTAACTTGATTCAAAAAAATTAATGAATATTATGTTTAAAAGTTATTTGGATGATTTAGTAACAAGTATGGATGAAATTAATAATTGGATAAATACTCTTTAATGATTAGACTATTAAAATAAACATGTAAAAAAATTACTCATAATATATTTTAGAAACGAGGTAATACTATGGATGAAAAAATAAAATATATTATGGAAAGTAATGAAATAAGAAACAAACTTTGTAAAATGGGAATTTGTCCTGTAGTAGGTCCAACAGGTCCAAAGGGAGAAAAAGGTGATATTGGACCAGTAGGAGAAGCAGGAATTAGTCATGAATTTATAGTAGATGAAACAAAAACAATAAATCCTGATGAACCTGCAAAAGTACAAGATGAATTTACTAGTAATACACATCATTTAACTTTTTATATACCTAAAGGCGAAAAAGGTGAACAAGGGAGTATTGGCCCAATAGGTCCAAAAGGTGAAAAAGGTGAAACTGGCCCAATGGGTTTACCTGGTGAAAAGGGAATTAGTGAAATTATTATAATAGATAAAACAGAAACAGTAGAACCAGATGAGCCCGCAAAAATACAAGATGATTTTAATGATAATACGCATCATTTGACTTTTTATATACCAAAAGGAGAAAAAGGTGAAAAGGGTGATCAAGGGAGTGTTGGCCCAGCAGGACCAACTGGCTCTTTAGGGCCAACATCATATGATGTAATTGCTTTTGTTAGTTATCCAAATACAACAGTTGCAGGAATTGCACTTACAGGTGCTTCAAGAATAATTCCAGGCATTACAAATAAAATATCAATGGAAGGTAGTAACGGTATAAAAATTAATCAAAGTGGATTATATGAAATTACAGTTTGTGGTAGAATTTCAGGTGTTACTAAAGATATAGGAGGAGCATTTTATCTTATAAAAAGTGAAACTTCTGAAGTATTGACAGATATGTCATTTATATTATCAAAAGGTAATACAGAAGATATGGATTTTTCTGAAATATCATTTGTTGATATAACTGCTCCTGCAACACTTCAGATTAAAACTGAAATAGATGGAGATACTGCAACTAGTAATATCGAATTTTCTAGTATTAATGTATTAATAAAAGGTTATAGTGTATAATTATTTATAGGACAAATGTCCTATTTTTTGTATAATAGAAATAGGTGAAGTAATTATGGTGTTAAATGTTAGTGGAAGAACTGATATAGTCGCATTTTATTCAGATTGGTTTATGAATAGAATAAAGGAAGGATTTGTAGATGTTAGAAATCCATTTAATAAGAAATTAGTAAGTAGAATATATTTTGAAGATGTTGATTTAATATTATTTTGTACTAAAAATCCAATACCAATTTTAGATAAAATAGAAAAAATAAATAAACCTATATTATTTCATGTAACATTAACACCATATAAAAGAGATATTGAAGTAAATGTACCGCCAAAAGGAAAAATAATAGAAGCTATAAAAAAGTTATCAAATATAATTGGTAAAGATAATATATGTGTTAGATATGATCCAATATTTATTAGTGATGAATATACTTTAGATTATCATATAAGGAATTTTGATAAGTTATGTACTTTATTAAATGGATATGTAAAAACTATTATTGTTTCATTTATAGATGATTATAAAAATGTTAGAAAAAATATGAAAAGCATAAGATATAGAAATTTTACTGAAAATGATTATAAGATGATTGGTGAAAGTTTTAGTTTAAGTGCAAAAAAGAATAATATGACTGTTCAAACTTGTTTTGAAGAAAGAAATTTAGTAGAGTATGGATTTAAAAAGTGTGAGTGTTTATCTCATACATTAGCATTTAAATTAACAGGTAAAACTAATTTTAAATCATGGACTGCAAGAAAAGGTGGTAATTGTAACTGTGTTCAAATGGTTGATATAGGTACATATAATACTTGTTCCCATTTTTGCAAGTATTGTTATGCTAATTATGATGAAAAAATGGTAAAAGAAAATGTAATTAAATATGATAAAAATTCATCTTTATTAATTGGTAAATTAGAAGATGATGATGTTGTAAAGAGAAGGTACAATTAATTGTTTTAGTAATAATACCGAATGAATTATTGGAAAATTAAAAAATATAGCGTATAAAAATTTATTTTTTATATACTATATTTTTTTCTTTAATTGTGGTAATTTATTTATTGTAATAGTAGGATTATATTCTTCTGGTAATGGATTATTATTAGGATTAAACCAACAAGTATCAATTCCATAATTCATTCCACCTAATATATCAGTAGTTAATGAATCACCAATTATTAACATTTTATTTTTATCCTTATTTTGTGCTTTATTATATAGAAAGTTAAAGAATTCTGGTAGTGGTTTTGAAAATCCAATTTCTTCTGAGCAAATAATTGAAGAAATATATGAGTCTAATTTTGCTTTTTCTAATTTATTATATGCTGCTTCTTTTGGACCATTTGTAGCAATAAGTATTTCATATTTATGATATAATTCTTGTAATAAATTACGTGCATTTTCTATTTCTACTATATTAGCTCCTAACATGTTACAATATAACTTATTGATTTCTATGGCAGTATTAAAATCCATTTTCAAATCCTTAAAAAAGATAACAAATCTATTTGATCTTAAATATGTAATTTTATCTTCAAGTGTTTTAATAGAATCAGGAATAGTCATATTTCCACTTTCCCAAGCATGCCAGTAAGCGGTATCAAATTTTATCCATTCTGAAAATAAATCATCACTATATTTTAATTTTAATTCGTTAATTATCACAGTAAATGCATATTTAATTGATTTATTATTATCTATTAAAGTATCATCTAAATCGAAAATAAGTGTTTTATATTTATTCATAAATATCAACTCCAATAGCGTTTATTATAACATTTTTTATAAAAAGAAACTTAAAAAATATAGAATTTATGTTATAAATTTAATTTTTTTTGACAATATATATGCATTTTGATAAAATATTTATCCAGAAAAGGAAAGGAAATTACGTATGTTTGTTGAAAATAAAGAAATGTTTCATTTTAATAATTCTGAAAAAAGAAAGGATATATGGACAGTTGGAAATCAAATTGATATCACTAAAAATTATGTATCAGATTTTTGGAATGATGGTCTATATTTTTCTAGTAGAGTTAATGTTGCTAATGGAGGAATTAGTGCATTCTCTGAAGTAATTAATACATATTTGAAAAAAGAGCAAGATAGCGAAACATATATTAAGATGCTTCAAGAAGCAAGTAGATTATTAAAATGTTATTCAACACTTCAAAGAGAATTAGTTTTAGAAGAAGTTAGAAAAAGATTTTTCCCAGAACTTCCAAGTAGAAAAAATGCATTATACTTATGTGATCATAATCAACTTGAACATTGGAAAGATGAATTAACTATTAAAGGTAAAAATATTGATTTATTTAAGGTTGAAGTTACGGGCAATTTATTTAAATCAAGTGATATATTATTAACAGATAATGGTGAAAGTATAAATACTATGTTTGAACAAGCAAAAAAATATTGGGAAGCAGATTTAACAGACATTTCGGATGAAAAATCAGAATATTTATTTTCTGGTAAAGTGAAAGTATTGGAAAAAATTTAAATAATGAAGGAGTTAACATGGAAGAATATAGAAGAGATCTTATAAACTCAATATGCGCTGAGAAATTCGATAAAGAATTATTTAGAGCTATTTCTACTGAAATAATAAATCAGTTAAATTTGTTTGATTATATAAAGAATATAGTTTTATCAAGTGATTTAAATAATGGGTATGGTGGTTCATATTCATATAAAGGAGATATAGTAATTAACGAGAATCAAGGAACTTCAGATATTATTACATACTATAAAGCAATGTTTTTTACATTATTTCATGAAATAAGGCATATTGAACAATATAAATTAATAGATAAATATTATAATTACTATTCAAAACTTCCAAAAGATCATGTATATACATTGGAAGAAGAAAAAGAAATTACTAAAATTCACGTATTTATTATTTCTAACATCATAAAAAGAAAAAATGAAAGAATATACAAAAAAAAACATAATTTATTTTCAATTGAACATGATGCCAATTATTATGGTTACTTAGATTCAAGTAATTTTCTAAGAGATTTTTTTTCGGTAATTTCTACAAAGGTAGATATTTTAAAAAATTTTTATTTAATTTCTTTTTTGATTGATGGATATAAAATTAAAATAAATGGCAAATTAAAATCTCCATATGAACAAATTGATTATCAATTTAGAGATAATTTTATTGAAAATAATAGTTTAAGTAATTATGAAAGATTAATACTCGGATTACCTATTGATAAGAATTTGTATGCAGAATTAGATCATATGAGATTGTCATTAAAATTTCCTGATAATTTTGAAACATATATAAAAAATTGCTAATAGAATAAAAGAAAGGTAAAAATTATGAGAGAATTAAGAGATTTATATGATGAATTTGGTAATAAGACAGAATTAACTTATTATAAAGGTGATGAAATACCAAAAGGATATTATCCAATGGTTGTTATGATTGCAATAGAAAATAGTGAAGGTAAATTTTTAATGCAAAAAAGAGTACCAGAAAAGGGTGGAGATTATGGTGTAACTGGTGGACATCCAAAATCTGGTGAAACACCATATGAAGGGATTATTACAGAAGTAAAAGAAGAACTTGGTATTGATATTAGTAAATATGATATAACTGAATTTGATTCTGGTTGTGATGGTAAAGATTGTTATAAAATGTATTATGTAAAAGCAGATTTAGATATTGCAGATTTAAATATACAAAAAGAAGAATTAACTTTGGTAAAATATTTTAGTATGCAAGAGTTAGAAGAAATGGTAGAAAATAAAACTCTTAATCAGGATCAAGTTGATTTCTTTATAAAATGTAAAGAGTTTATTGAAAAAAATAAAAAAATATGATATTATGAATACAGATGAAGGAAACTTCATAAAATAAAAAAGGATACGTTTGATTGGGTGAATCAAATGTAATCCCTTCATGGTTACATCTGAAATAAGCATTAGCTTAAATCAGATGCTTTTTTCTTATAAAAGAATTAACAAAATAATTACTAGTATAAGGAGTCTAATTATTCTATGCAAAGATTTTTCTTTCTTAGACATAATATCACTCTTCTTTCGTAACCCCCTGATGAGGTTCCAAAAGGTAAAACATCTGATATTTCAAACGTATCCAAACTAATTATAGCAAACAAGTGTTTAATTATCAATGAAAAAGTTAACAAAAAATTAATAAAACAAGCCTTAAAAAGCTTGTTTTCATATGCTAAAAATGGAGAGTATAATTTGTTAGTTGCATCCTTTATTAACTGCGCCAAAACCCCAGAATAATAAGAAAATTATAAATACTACTATAATAATACCCCAAACAAAACCATAACCGCCATTATTTTGCTGGTAACCATAACCTTGATATGGGTATGGATATTGATAATACATAATATATCTCTCCCTTCAATATATTATATTTAAATTTATTCAAGTTCGTGATAATAAATATCTATTTCTTACAATATTGTAATATTTAATTATATAAAAATATAGTATAATAATATTCAAGGGAGACAAAAAATATGAAAAAAATCATGATCGTAGAAGATGATGAAGTAATTAAGGATGAACTTAGTGAATTACTTAAAAATTCATCATATTTAGTAGAAAGTGTTAAAAATTTTGAAAAAGCAAAAGAAGAAATATTTAAATACAATCCTGATTTAATACTTTTAGATATAAATATTCCATATCTTAATGGAGAACTTTTATTAAAAGAAATAAGAAAAGAAAGTAGTGTACCTGTAATTATGGTTACAAGTAAATCAGGAGAAATAGATGAAGCATTATCAATAACATATGGCGCAGATGATTATATAACAAAACCATACAATCCAACTATATTACTTTTAAGAATACAAAATATATTTAAAAGAATTAATCAAAATAATAATGCATTAAAATATAAAGATATAATAGTTGATTTAAATAAATCAGAATTAAAAAAAGATGATAAAGTATTAGTTCTTACTAAAAATGAAATGATAATATTTTCATATTTATTAAACAATAAAGAAAAAATAGTATCTCGTGATGAACTTATGACATATTTATGGAATAATGAAGAATATATAAATGACAATGCATTAACAGTTAATATAAGTAGACTTAGAAGTAAATTATCAAATTTTGGTTATGAAAATATAATAGAAACAAGAAAAGGACAAGGGTATATATTGCTATGAAATTAAGTGAATATTTAAAAGACAAAGTATATTTTATAATCGTAAATCTAATATGTATATCTATAATAATTTTATTATTACTTGCGTTTAAAGTGCGCTTTAGTTTAATTATGGTAGTTACATTTTTATTGATGACTGAAAACATTTTATTATTAATGATAGATTATTTTAGAAAGAAAACTTTTTATACTTCTTTAAGTCAAAAACTAGAAGAATTAGATAAAAAATATTTAATATTAGAAATGATGAGTAGACCATCATTTTATGAGGGAAAAATATTGTATGATACTATTTATGAAACTGATAAATCAATGATAGAAAATGTTAATGAATATTTATCAAATATAGAAGACTTTAAAGATTATATTGAAATGTGGATTCATGAAGTAAAAATACCAATATCAAGTTTAGTGTTAATGAGTCACAATCATAAAGAATTAAATAACACTTATATTAATGAAGTAAAAAAATTAAATGATTATGTAGATCAAGTTTTATATTATGTTAGAAGTAATTATGCAGAAAATGATTATATTATAAAAGAAAATAATTTAGACAAAATTATAAAAGATGTTATTTTGAAAAATAAGGATGAATTACTTTTAAACAATATAAATATAGAAACAAATATGAAAGAAAACAAGGTCTTAACAGATTCAAAATGGCTTGAGTTTATATTAAATCAAATTATAAACAATAGTATAAAATATAAAAAAGATAATGACTCAATTATAAAAATAGAATCATTTAAAGAAAATGATAAAACAATTTTGAGTATTTATGATAATGGAATAGGAATAAATAAAAAAGATATAAAGAATGTATTTAAAAAATCATTTACAGGAGAAAATGGTAGAAATTTATCAAAATCAACTGGAATAGGACTTTATATAGCAAAAAGATTATGTGATAAATTAGGTCACAAAATATTAATTGAATCAGAAAAAAATGAATATACTATAGTTAAAATTATATTTGGAAATAATGATTATTACAAAATAGATAACTAACTTACAAAATTGTAATATTAGGTAATACAAAACAAACGACAATAATTTATTTATCTACTAAAATGAGATGTAGAAGGGAATGATTTTATGGAAAATATTTTAAAAATCGAAAAAATTGAAAAGTATTATGGTAATAAATCAGGTCTTACAAAGGCAATTGATAACATTTCATTTTCTGTAGATAAGGGTGAATTTATTGCAATAATGGGAGCATCTGGCTCAGGGAAAACAACACTTTTAAATTGTATATCTACAATTGATAAAGTATCATCAGGTCATATATTTGTAGGTAACACTGATATTACTAAATTAAAAGGAAATAGTTTAAATAAATTTAGAAGGGAGAAACTTGGTTTCATATTTCAGGATTTTAATTTATTAGATACATTAACATCATATGAGAATATAGCACTTTCTTTATCTATTCAAAATGTTAATTCTAAAGAAATAGATGATAGAGTTAAAAAAGTAGCAAGAGAACTTGATATAGAGAAAATATTAAATAAATATCCATATGAGTTAAGTGGTGGACAAAAACAAAGGGTAGCGAGTGCAAGAGCAATAGTGACAAATCCAAAATTAATTTTGGCAGATGAACCAACAGGTGCACTTGATTCTAAATCATCAAAAATGTTACTTGAAAAATTTAAATTTTTAAATAAAGAACTTTCTGCAACTATATTAATGGTTACGCATGATGCATTTACCGCAAGTTATGCAGATAGAGTAATATTTATAAAGGATGGCAAAATATTTAATGAAATTAATAAGGGTGATGAAACAAGAAAAGAATTCTTTGATGAAATAATTGATGTAGTAACTCTTTTAGGTGGTGACTTAAACGATGCTCTTTAAACTTTCAATAAAAAATATACAAAAAAGTATTAAAGACTATGCCATCTATTTTCTAACTTTAGTTTTAGGTATTGCTATATTTTATGTATTTAATTCAATAGAAAGCCAAACAGTAATGATGAAAGTATCTAGTAATACTTTAGAAATAATAAATATTATGAATCAATTACTTTCATCAGTTAGTGTATTTATATCCTTTATATTAGGCTTTTTAATTATTTATGCATCTAGATTTTTAATAAAAAGAAGAAATAAAGAATTTGGTATATATTTAACACTTGGAATGAGTAAAAGAAAAATATCTTTAATACTATTTTTTGAAACACTTATAATAGGTATTTTATCTTTAGGTGTTGGACTTTTAATTGGATTTTTCTTATCAGAATTAATGAGTTTATTAGTCGCAAATTTATTTGAAGCAGATATGACTAATTTTAGATTTATATTTTCATCAAGTGCTGCACTTAAATGTTTAATATATTTTGGAATTATGTATTTAATTGTTATGATATTTAATACTATAAGTGTTAGTAAATGTAAACTTATTGATTTAATTAATTCAAGTAAAAAGACTGAAAAAATAAAATTAAAGAATCCTATTCTTTGTGTGATTATATTTATAATCGCATGTGTTATGCTTATTTATTCATATTATTCCGTAACACATAATTTTAATAGTATAGGAGACCGCAATAAAATATATGTTCCTATTATATTAGGTGCATTATCCACATTTTTAATATTTTGGTCATTATCAGGTCTTATATTAAAAATAGTAATGAATATGAAAGGTTTATATTATAAAGGATTAAATAGTTTTACATTAAGACAAGTTAGTAGTAAGATTAATACAACTGTATTTTCAAGTACAATAATATGTTTAATGCTTTTTATAACAATATGTTTTTTATCAAGTTGTCTATCACTTAAAAATTCGCTTACTGGAAATATTGATAAGTTATCTCCTGTTGAAGTTGAATTTACTAAATTAAGAAATATAAAAGATGAAAATCTTAAAGATTATAATTTGGAAGATAAAGCATTATTAGATACAAAAGTTTCTATAAAAGAAACATTAAAAAACAATAATATAGATATAAATAATTTTAAAGATAATTTAACTGTATATTACTATAATACAAACTTAACTTTAAGAGACGCTTTAGGTAAAAGTGCAAGTACAACAGAAAAAACGTTTCCTTTTATAAATTTTGATGAACAAGAACAAGTAATGAGCATAAGTGATTATAATAAGGTTGCAAAATTATATGGTAATAAAACATATACTCTAAAAGAAAATGAATATATTGTTATTGCAGATTATAATTCAATGATTAATATTAGAAATGTTGCATTAAAAGATAAAGAAAGTATTAATATAAATGGTATTAATTTAGTACCAAAGTATACAGAATGTAAATATGGATTTGTTGATATTGGTGCGCAACATTTAAATATAGGAATTATAGTTGTACCAGATAATGTATTAAAAGAAAATACTATATCAAATGAAATTTTACTTGCTAATTTTAATAGTAAAAATAAAAATGAAAAAATTAAGATTAACAATGAACTTGCTAATTTAGAAGAAACACATTATAAAACACATGTGCTATCTTATAATACAAAACTTGATATGTTAGAATCATCAATAGGACTTGGAGCCCTTGTTACATTTATTGGTTTATATTTAGGAATAATATTCTTAATATCAAGTGCTGCAATACTCGCTTTAAAAGAATTATCTGAATCAACGGATAATAAAGAGAGATATAAAATGATTAGAAAATTAGGCGCAGATGAAAAAATGATCAATAAAGCATTATTTAATCAAATATTTATATTCTTTATGATTCCTTTATCACTTGCTATAGTTCATTCAATATTTGGTATAAAATTTGCAAAAAAAATACTTGGAACTATGGGTATTAGTGGTCTTACTTCATCAATTACCATGACATTTATATTTTTAGTTTTAATATATGGTGGATATTTCTTATTAACATATTTTGCTAGTAAGAATATTATAAGAGAAAGATAATATGAAAAAGTTTATAATAGTTATATTTATTATAATTTGCACTATATTTTTAACTGGTTGTTCAAAAGATAAAGTAATAAAAACTTTTGATGATGCAAGTAAAAAGTTTGGTGATGAAATTCTTACTAAGGATAATAATTTAATAGGTAAAAGAAATTTTGGCATAGATCATTATACTGGAACTTATGTATCAAATTACGAAAACTCTAGTAAAAAAGAAACTATTTTTGGTGGTACTACTTTAAATAGAGATGAAGATAATATTCATATAAAAATATATCTTGAAAAAGTATCAGGTGAAATAACTATAAAAATGAATTTAAAGGAAGAAGAAAAAGTATTGACTAAAGATAGTGGTTTATATGAATTTGATTTTAATGTAAAAAGTGGTAGTAATTATTTTGTTATTGATACAAATGATTTTACTGGAAATATTGATATTTTAATTAATTAAAGTAAACGATTATGTTTGCTTTTTTTTAATCTAAAGTAATTATTATAATATGAATGAATATTATTAATTACAAGGTGATAATAATGTTTAAAGAAATATATGAAAAAATAATTAATGATAAAAAAATAATAGATAGGTATGAAAATATAAGAAAGTTTGAAGATAAAACTGGTGGATGGGCATATCATGATTTAAATCATATAAAAAGAGTAGAAAAAATAATAGATAATGTACTAAATAAATTAGAATTTGATGAAGAATTTATTTATAAAGAAAAGATAGCATGTATACTTCATGATACAGGTGCTATTTTGGGAAAAGAAAATCATGCATACAGAAGTTATTTATTTGCAAAAGATTATTTTATTAATAATGATATAAAATTTGATGATATTAATTTAATACTTGATGCAATTAAGAATCATAGTGATGGCTTTGAAACAGATAATTTATATAGAATAATATTGATATTTGCAGATAAACTTGATATGACAAAAGAAAGACTTTCATATTATGGAAAAAAGGTTAAAGGTAATAAAGAATATAGTCATGTAAATGATATTGATATAACTATAGAAAATAACAATCTTAAAATAAATTTTATTACGGATGGTGAAGTTAATTTAAAAGAAATAAATGAATATTATTTCACTAAAAAAATATTTAAAGGAGTAGAATCATTTTCAAATAAGTTAGATTTAAAATATATTATGTTAATTGATAACAAGGAATGGAAAATATAAATGAATAATACTATTTTAGTATTATCTTTTTTTTGATATAATTAACTTATAGTAGGTGAGAAATATGCAAAATACAACATTATACTTAATAAGACATTCTATAAAATATGATATAAAAGATATTGTAGAAAATTATAATACAAGTGATAGTGAACAAATTAAAAATGAAAAACTTATTTTATCTATAGAAGGTGAGAGAAGAGCAGAGATTTTATCTAATGAAAAAGAACTTCAAAATATTGATATAGTATATGCAAGTGTGTTAGTTAGAACTCTAGAAACTGCTAAATACTTACTTGAAAAACAAAATTTAAAAATAAATTTGGATAATAGACTAGATGAAAGAAGAAGAGGTAGACCTAATGATGATATTTATCCGGATTGGTTTACTAAACAATTTTTAGATGAAAAATTTAAAACAGTAGGTGGAGAAAGTCAAAAAGATGTAAGAAAAAGAATGGATGAAGTAATAAGTGAAATTATAAAAAATAATAAAGGTAAAAGAATTGCTATATTTTCTCATGGATATGCAATAATATATTACTTACTTAAATATTGTAAATTAATTAGTATTAATGCTGATAGAAATATTACTTTTTCATTTAATGATAAAGTTGTATTTGATAAAAAAATATCTGCTCCAGAAGTATTTAAACTGGTGTTTGATAGTAATGATAAAGTTATAAGTATTGAAAATTTAGAATTTGATGATTTAAAGTAAGAGGTTAGAAATGAAGTTAGAAGATTTAAAGAAGGATTATGATAGGCTGCAATTAAAATATGGTGCTAAAGAACTTGATTCTATATATAATGGTGGAGAGTGTATAAACCCTGATATTGCATTTGTATTTATGAATCCAACGGGAAGAAATATTGCATCAAGTAAAAATTGGAAAGGATTAAAATCGCCTTGGATAGGAACAAAAAATATATGGACATTATTTTATAATGTTGGATTATTAGATGATGATGTATATGAAAGAATTAGAAGTATTAAAGGAAAAGAATGGACTATAGATTTTGCAAACGAAGTATATGAAAATGTAAAAAAACATAAAGTTTTTATAACTAATTTGGGCAAATGTACACAGATAGATGCAAGACCTCTTCCTGATAAAGTATATAAGGAGTACTTAAATTTATTTAAAAAGGAGATGGAAATTGTAAATCCAAAAGTAATAATACTTTTTGGTAATCAGGTAAGTTCTATTGTGCTTGATGAAAAAATATCTGTTTCAAATGTTAGAAAAAAGTTATTTGTGAAGAAAATAAACAATAAAGAATTTAATTTTTATTCAGTATTTTATCCTATTGGTAATGGTTCATTTAATGTAGATAAATCTATTGAGGATATAAAATGGATAATAAGTAATATGGAGTTAAAATTATGAAATATATAGATAGTGTTGATAAAAGAGTATTAGATTATTTTAATGTGTTAGAACCAAATTTTCCAGAATGGCTAAATGATTATATAGAAACTAAAGAGTTATTAAAACAAAGATATATTAGTATGACTTATGGTACAATATATTCTGATTTGTTTGAAAGTGAATTCTTCTTTTCTAGTTTAGATCATTCAGTTGCAGTTGCTTTAATAGTATGGCATTTTACTCATGATAAAAAACAGACTTTATCAGGTTTATTTCATGACATAGCAACCCCAGTATTTAAACATTGTGTTGACTTTTTAAATGGTGATTATATGACTCAAGAGTCAACAGAAGATTTAACAAGTAAAATTATTAGTAACTCAAAAGAAATAATGGAATTATTAAAGAGAGACAATATAAAATTAGAAGAAGTAGAAGATTATCATATATATCCAGTTGCGGATAATGATACTCCAAAACTATCAGCGGATAGACTTGAATATTCGCTTTCTAATGCACTTTTAACATATAAATTATCAAATATAGATGAAATAAAGAAAATTTATAATGATGTTGTTTTAGATAAGGATGAAGATGGTACTTTAGAATTATCATTTAAATCAAAAGAAACGGCTTTAGAGTTTGTTAAAATAACAAGTAAGTTATCTATTATATATAGAGAAGATAGAACAAGATATTCAATGCAGTTAATTGCTGATATTATAAAGAAATTAAATGAAGATGGATTAATAACTAAAGAGGATTTATATAATAAGAAAGAGTCAGAAGTAATAGAAATTATAGAAAATTCTAAATATAAAGATGTATTTAATATATGGAAAAATGCTAAAAATGTAAAAGTAAGCAAAGAAAAACAAAAAAATGTTTATTTTGTTCATCATGGCGCAAAAATTAGATATATTGACCCACTTGTAAATAAAAAAAGAATATCAAGCATAAGTGAAGAAGCAAAAAAAGAAATAGATAAAAATTTATCGTATGACATGAATAATTATGTATATTTAGATTTTAATTTTTAAATAAAATATTAAGTAATCATGAAAAATGATTGCTTTTTTTTATATTTTAGGGGAATTTACTTTAAAAAGAGAGAATATAAGAAGTAGAGGTGATTTTTATAAATTATTATGATGAAATAAAAAAAGAACTATTAAATAATGAGATTACAAAAAAAGTAAAGAACTATTCAATTAATAAAAGTGATTTAACTACGTATTATAATATTGGTAAATTACTAAAAGAAGCAGGTAAACATTATGGAGACGGAATAATAAAAGAGTATTCTAAAAAACTTACAAATGAGTTTGGAAAAGGATATACATTTACTTCATTAACCAGGATGAAAAAATTTTACAACTTAATAGAAAAACTTGCGACAGTGTCGCAACATTTGTCTTATGGTCACTATGTAGAATTATTGCCATATGATGATATAGATAAAATAAACTATTATATAAAAATAACTGAAGAAGAAAATTTATCGATAAGAGAATTAAGAGAAAAAATAAAAAATAATGAATATGAAAGATTAGATGAAGAAACAAAGAAAAAATTGAAAATTAAAGAAGAATTAAAAGTATCAGATCTAGTAAAGAATCCAATTCAAATAAAAAATACAAGTGGTTACAATGAAATATCAGAAAAAGTACTTCAAAAATTAATATTAGAAGATATTGAGTCATTTCTTAAGGAATTAGGTAACGGATTTTGTTTTGTTGAAAGTGAATATAAAATAAAAATAGGAGATAGATTTAATTACATAGATTTATTACTTTATAATATTAAATATAAATGTTATGTAGTAGTTGAGTTAAAGGTTACTGAACTAAATTCTAATCATACAGGACAAATACAAAAATATATGAATTATATAGATAAGAATATAAAGAATATTGATGATAATAAAACAGTAGGGATAATAATATGCAAGAAAGAAAATAAGTATGTAATTGAATATTGTTCAGATGATAGAATAATAGCAAGAGAATATGAATTAGTATAAAAAAATGGTATAATGAAATAAATATAGTAGGATGTATAAATTTACAAAATAATTATATAAATATTTTGTAATATAGAAGTTATTAAAAAATATATGTCCAGGGTACCAATTTATATTAATGTAATAGGGTGATATAATGAAAGAAAATTTAGAAAAATTATTTGATATATTATTATCTAGTAAACCAAGCATTCTTATTAGAAAAAATGAAGATTATATTTTTAATATTATTCCAGAACTTAGAAAATCAAAAGGGTTTAATCAAAATAATCCATGGCATATTTATGATGTTTATGATCATATTTTACATGTTATAGATGGTGTAAAAGAAAATATAATTTTAAGGTTAACCGCACTTTTTCATGATATAGGTAAGCCATATACTTATACGAAAGATGAAAATAATATTGGACATTTTTATAATCATTGGATTAAATCGTGTGAGATATTTTTAAACTTTTCAAAAAAATATGAATTACCAGAGGATTTAACTAATGAAGTAAAAAAATTAATATATTATCATGATATAAATATTTCAAAATTAAATAGAGAAGAATTGAATAAATTTTTAGATGAATTTAGTGTTGATGAAATTAATATGTTATATGAAATTAAGAAAAGTGACTTACTTGCACAGTCACCTAAATATCATTATTTACTTGATGAATATGCTTTACAAAAAGAAAATTTATTAAAGGAAAAAGAAAAGTTAAATAAAATTTAGAAATATTGTATATATTAACTTGTGATATAATGCTAAAAAAACTAGAAAAAAAGACTAATTTAGTAGTCTTTTTAATATTACTTTAATGTATTTTTTTGTCCATATAACATTGTATTTATTTTATCATAGTGTTCACTAAAACATTTGATAATTTCTTCTTTTTTACTTTCATCTATTATAATGCCTCTATTTTGAATATTATTCATAAATATAATTACATCATCAATTGTAAGAACGTTGTGCATATTTATAACTAAGTTTTTATTTTCTTCACTACAATCAATAAAATTTTGAAAATCTTGATCAATGTCAATATCTTTTTCTTTTGACCATTTCATAGAAGTATTAAATCTTTCATCATAAAAACTTTCATTCATACTTAATTCTAAATCATACATTGGAGATAAATAAGCTGAATGTTCATTATATAAAATTTCCCAATTATCTAAGTGAAAATCCTTTTGCATAGTTATATAAGAAAATACATATCTTTTTACAAGCTCATTAAAAATTATGTTTACACTAGATGATGCTTTTAGAGAATTATAATTAATTTCATTATCAAGTACCTTATCGTAAAAGAAATAATTAAGTGCTTGATATATGACTGGGAGAGAATTAATGTTAAAGTCAATATTTATATTTTCCAGTTCATAATCATCACTAACATTATATTTTATTTCTTTTAAAAATTTATAAATAATATCTTTACCACCAATAGTTGTATAACCAAATTTTCTATAATCTTCACTTATTATTCCATAAATATTTGAATCATTTTTGTATTTAAATATTTTTGATTCTATTGTACTTAGACCACAGTGAGCTGCTAATCTTTCATTTAATAATTCTAAATAAAATGCTATAGGTAATTCTTTTGATTTAGAAATCTTTATAACGTAATTATCTGTATCTTTATCTTTACCATGAAAAAGACTTAACCAATATCCAAAATATTTAGAACCTATTTTATCATTAAAAGTTAATATTTTTGAACTAATTAATTTTCTAAAATCTTTATCATTTTCAATTAAATAGCTATCTTTATTTTTTAGATTTTCATTTATTTTATTACATAATTCAATTCTCTGTTCATTTGTCATATTATCAACGCCTTTTCCTGAATATTATAACAAATAATAACCTTTTGTCAAATAAAGAAATCATTTGATTTATTTTATATTGTTTTGTATAATATGTGCTTATAAGTGGGTGAAAAATATGGAAGATATTACTGAATCATTAAAAATTATTGATAATAGGGTAAGTAATATAAATGGAAATAGTATATTTTATTCAAGTTCATTTATATATAAAATGGCAAATGAAGATGTAAGTATATATAAGGATTATTTAAAAAATAGCAGAAGAATATTATCTGTTATATCATCTGGTGATCAAATAATTGAATAAATTACATCAGAAAAGAAAGTAATTGATTGTTTTGATATTAGCAAGTATCCAAAATATTACTTGATGTTAAAACTTGCGGCACTTAAAGCATTAAAGAAAGAAGATTATGTAAAATTATTTATAGAATCACCATTAACAACACTTGATGAATATTATGACGATTTATATTATGAAAATATAAGAAAAAATTTAAATGGTATATATAAGAAATATTGGAACGCATTATTTAGTCATACAGATTGGTATGAAATATTTGGTTCAAGATTATTTCAAAGTGATGCAATGCCTAATGATTTTATATATAAATCATTAAGTTACTTAAAAGATGAAAATTATTATAAATTAAGGAAAAATATTGAAAATGCTGAATTAAATTTTTATGAAGGTGATATATTTAATCTTGTAAGTAGTTTAAATTCTAAGTATGATTTAGTATATTTATCTAATATTATTGATTATGCAAATAAAAAAGATTATAAAAGTTTATTAAGTAAATTCAATCTAAATGATAATGGAGTAGTTTTGTCATATATATTCTCTCATGTTAAAAAATATAGTGATTTTCTTGATATGTGTGAAGTAAAAGAAGATTCAAAAGAAGATAGAGGAGTACTAATATATAAATAATTATTGTATACTGTTTATTGATTATTTTTTATGATACAATTATATAGAAATAAAGATATACTCTAAAAAAATTGGAGGAAAATAAAATGAATAAATATGAGGAAAGACTAAATAGTTATAGCAATGTAAAAAATCCTAAAGAATTATTAGAATTTATGGACAAAAATATTAAATATGGTATTTATGGAATAGATAAAGTAGTCTATGATAAATGGGATGCAAGCAATAACTCAGAGTTTCAAAAAGCGTGTCAGACAAAATATGAATTATGCGATGCAAAAAGATTATTAAAATATGGTTATGGAATATGTTGGGATCAAGTTGAACTTGAAAGAGATTGGTTTATTAATAATGATTATGAATGTAAAACATTTTTTATTTGGTTTTGTTTTAGTACATCTAATAATTATGTAACACATACATATCTAGTGTATAAAGATAAGAAAACAGAAAAGTATTGTTATTTTGAACACTCTGATGGTGCAAATAAAGGAATAAAAGAGTTTGACTCATATAAAGATGCAATACTTTACCAGATGAAAAAACATATAGATTGTAATAGAACTGTTGGAAATTTAATAAATGAAGATATATTAAGTCATTTACAAGTATATGAATTTGAAATTAAAAAATATGGATGTAGTCAACGTGAATATATAGGAAATATATTAAATTCAAAATTAGTATATAATAATAACAAATTTGTTAATTAATATTAAAGTTACAATTAGTTATATAACATTTATTGCAAAATAAAAAATTTGATATGAAAGAAGTGATAATATGAAAGTAAAATTTACTGATGAAGAAGAGCAAATTATATAGGTTATAATTGCTTCAAGAAAACTTGAAGAATATTTATGGGGTGAATATAATGGTCAGTGGAATATTGAAGAATGGAGAAGAATGTTTAGAAAACGAATTCAAAAAATCGATGATATAGATGTGAATAATCCTCATGCAATAATAGAAATGAGGAAAAGGATTATGCAAAATGCTGCATTGAGTATTGCACTTATGAAGATTTTGGATACAAAAGGAATTCCAAAAGATGAATGCACGATTCCTTCTAATTTGCCACAATATGCTATTAATAATAAAGTAGAAGAAAATAATTAATAATAAAAATTTTATTAAAATTAGTGAGAATAAATATAAATAAGTGTATATGGTCTATAGTTAAATTTCATATAAAGATTTGTTTTAATATTTTTTTCTAAAAATGATTGTAGTTATAAATAGGAGATGAATTATAGTGTCAAAGGATTTAATAATTAGAAGTAGTAGTGCAGAATTTTTAATTTTTGAAAGACAAACTCATGATAAGGGCATTCAAGTTAGCTTTTTTAGATGGTGATTTATGGTTAACCAAAAAAAGCTATTGGAGAACTATTTAATACAACTAGAAATAATATTACTATGCATATTAATGATATATATGATAACTATGAATTAGATCAAAATTCAACTAGTAAGAAATTCTTACTAGTTTAAAATGAAGGAAATAGAAAAGTAAAAAAAACAGAACAAAGTATTGTAAAATAATATTGTAAATCAGATTATTTTATAATATGTTTTTTTGTGGTATACTTAAATAGATTTAAAAAAGTGAGTTGATTGAAATGAATGAAAATAAGACAAATATAAATTGGTAAGTGGGAAGTTATGAAAAAACACTATTAAGTCCTTGAAAATAAAAGAAAAAAATAAAATTTCTTTTTACATTTTATAACTGAAAAATGATAATTATTTTAAATAAAATAGGGGTAATAACGACTTATGGAAAACTTTTATATGAATCAATAAATAAGGAGGTAGTAATGAAGAAAATTGGAGATAGATATACTAACAATATTTTTGATAATATTAAACATATAGATGATTATGAAAATGAATATTAGTATGCACGTGAATTACAAAAAGTATTGGAATACAAGGATTGGAGAAATTTTCAAAAAGTAATAAATAAAGCAGTTTTATCAGCAAATAATAGCGTTTCAAGCGAAGAAGATTGGATTGTTGAGATCAACAAGTCAATAAAAACTGGTAAAGGAAAAGAAGAGATTATTAAAGATTATAAACTATCAAGATACATATGTTATTTGATAGTGCAAAATGCTGACCCTAGTAAAGAAGTAAACCTATTTTGCTATACAAACAAGAAAACAAGAAATAACAGAGCAAGAATATGATTCATTATCAGATGATGAAAAAAGATTTTATCAAAGAAAGTTAACGAGACAAGGTAATTATACCTTGCAAAGAGTTGCTTCTGCAGCGGGTGTTAAAAATATGGCTGAGTTTCATAATGCAGGATATAAAGGATTATATAATGGTGAAACCGCTGATGATATATTTAAAAGGAAAAAATTACGATATAGAAAAGATATTTTAGATAATATGAATGAAGACGAATTAGTTGCTAATTTATTTAGAATAAATCAAACGAAGCAAAAACTTTTAAAAGATAATGTACAAGGTGAGAAAGAAGCAAAAGATGTACATTATGAGGTGGAAAAAAAGTTAGAAAAGCAATCGCAGATATTGGTGGAATGATGCCTGAAGAAATGTCAACACCTAAAAAAGCTTAAAAGAATTAGAAAAAGAAAACAAAAAAATCGCAATTAAAGTGCAAAAGAAACTTGAAGGAATAAAATAGGAGGAATAATGTCTTTAAAATATATAAATAACATTGAATATGCAAATGAAATAGAAAAATTATATTTAAATTCGTTTCCTAAAGAAGAAAGATTTCCTTTTTGGATACTAGAAGAGTGTTCTAAAGAAAATAATTCTGATTTATATGCAATTATTGATAATGATAAATTTGTTGGAATGTGTTATATTGTTAATTGTGTTAGTGCATATTATCTTATGTATTTAGCAGTAGAACCGAATTTAAGAAACCAAAATTATGGTTCTAGAATATTAAAGGATTTAAAAGAAAAATATAAATTATTGTTTTTGTCAATTGATGAACCAAATAATAGTATAAGTATTAGACGCAAAAATTTTTATTTAAGAAATGGATTTTATGATATTAATAGATTTTATGAAGATACTGGTATTAATTATGAAATATTATGTACTGATGATAGATATGAAATAACTGATAATATTATGAAGATGAGATATACTAATATGACAAACAATTCTAAAATATTTAATAAAATATCAAATACATTTAATGTTGACATAATAAATATAAAAATTAAAAAAAGTTATCAAAAAAATGAGAAGATAAGAAGTAAGAAATGAAAATAAAGAGGAAAATAGAAATGAAAAATGATGATATAATTGAATTATTAGCTGCTTTTGAACATGATAGATGGTCGAGATGGCAAAAATATTTGTTTAATAAATGTATAGTTAATGAGGATGAGACGTTAACTATACCAAAGGAATTAGTAAATAGATGGACAAGACAAATAAACACTGATTATAAAGATTTATCAGAAAAAGAAAAAGATTCTGATAGAAAAGAAGCAATTAGAATTATGAAATGTATCAAAGGTAAGGTGAATTATAATGAGTAAAGGAATTATAGTTGCAGGATTTGGAGCAATTGGTAAAACAACTCTTGGAAATAAATATGATAATATTATAGATATGGAATCAGGATATTATAGATGGGATAATACTGGTTTTGAAAATATACCATATGAACAAAGAAAAGGTAAAAAAGAAAGACCTGAAAATATTGAGTGGCCTAATAATTATTATAAAGCAATTATAGAAGCAAGAAAAAAATATGATGTGGTATTAACATCAATGCATTGGCACTTATTAGATTTTTTTGAGCAAAATAATATAGAATACTATTTAGCATATCCAACTTTGGATAGTGAAAAAGTTTTGGAAAAAAGATGTTATGACAGAGGGAATAATAAAGTATTCACAGATAAATTAAAAATAAATTTATATAGTTGGAATGAAATAATAAAAAAATATCATCCAAAAGAACTATTAAGAATTCAAAAAAATGAATATTTAGAAGATGTTTTGAAAAATAAAGGTATTATATAATTGATGTGGAAATGTAATATACAATGATCAATTATTGAAGAAAAGGATGGCGATAAAAATGAATGAAAAAATATTTACTAAGAGGAAGAACAAATTAAAGAAGTTATAATTGCTTCAAGAAAGCTTGAAGAATATTTATGGGGAGAATATAATGGACAGTGGAATATTGAAGAATGGAAAAGAATGTTTAGAAAGCGTATACAAAAAATTGATGATATAGATATAAACAATCCACATGCAATAATAGAAATGAGAAAAAGAGTTATGCAAAATGCAGCACTAAGTATTGCTCTTATGAAAATTCTAGATACAAGGAAAATTCCAACAGATAAATGTGACATTCCATCCAATTTACCACAATATGATATTAATAACGAAGTAGGTGAAAATAATGAATAATGAAAATAAGACAAATATAAATTGGTATCCTGGTCACATGGCCAAAACAAAAAGACAAATAAAAGAAAAAATAGATTTAATAGATATAATATATGAAGTGGTTGATTCTAGAATACCAATATCATCAAAAATAAAAGATATAGATGATTTAGTAAAAAATAAGCCTAGAATTTTAATTATGACTAAAAGTGATTTATGTGATTTAAATAAGACAAATAAACATATTAAGTATTATGAAAGTCTTGGATATAAAGTTGTTTTAGTGGATTTAATTAGCAACAAAAATGTAGATAAAATAAAGTCTGCAACAGATGAAGTATTAAAAGAATTAAATGAAAAAAGAGAAGCAAAAGGATTAAAGAAAAGAAACTATAGAGCGCTTATAATTGGTATTCCAAATGTAGGTAAGTCAACTTTAATTAATAGACTTGCAGGTAAAAAGGTAGTAGGAGTTGGTAATAAGCCAGGTGTAACAAAACAACTTTCTTGGATAAGAATTAGTAAAGATGTAGATTTAATGGATTCGCCAGGTATATTATGGCCAAAAATAGATGATGAAAAAGTAGGATTAAATCTAGCATGTTTTTCAGCAATTAAAGAGGAAATACTTCCAATTGATGAAGTTGCATGTTATATATTAAAGTATATGTTTATTAATTATAAAGAAAATTTAAAAGAAAGATATGGCCTAGAAAATATAGATTTTGAAGATTTTACAGATGCATATGAAGTAATAGGAAGAAAAAGAGGATGCATATTAAGAGGTAATGAAATAGATTATGATAAAGTATCTGCTTTAATAGTAAGGGATTTAAATGAAGGTCATTTAGGTAAGGTAACATTTGATGAATAATATGTATGAATATGAAGAAAATTTATATAAAGAAGGATATAATTTTATAGCGGGAACAGATGAAGCTGGAAGAGGGCCACTCGTTGGACCAGTTGTCGCAGGATGTGTAGTTTTTCCAAAAGGTTATAAAAATGATTTAATAAATGATTCAAAAAAATTAACAGAGAAAAAAAGAGAACAATTATATGATATAATAATAAAAGATGCGGTTACTTATGGGATTGGAATCGTATCTGCTAAAGAAATAGATGAATTAAATATTTACGAAGCAAGCAGAAAAGCAATGATAAAAGCATATGAAGAAGCAAATAAAAAAGTAAAAATAGATTACTTATTAACTGATGCTATGCCTATAACAACACTTGATATACCAGTATTAAAAATAATAAAAGGTGACGCTAAAAGTGTAACAATAGCGGCTGCATCAATACTTGCTAAAGTAACAAGAGATAGAATATTAATTGATCTAGATAAGAAGTATCCAGAATATAATTTTAAAAAGCATAAAGGTTATCCAACAAAAGAACATTTAGAGAAAATAAATGAATTTGGTGTGTTTGATGAGTATAGAATGACATATAAACCTGTAAAAAATGTATTAGATAGGGGAATTGTTAGGAAAAAGAGATAATATAATATATGAAGGGACTGATTTTATGAGTAAAAATTTAGTAATAGTGGAATCACCAGCTAAAAGTAAAACAATAGAAAAATATTTAGGTAGTGATTATAAAGTATTATCATCAAAAGGACATATTAGAGATTTAGCAACTTCTGGTAAATATGGTTTTGGTGTAGATATTGAAGATGGTTTTAAACCAAATTATGAACCAATTAAGGGAAAGAAAAAAGATATTGCAGAACTAAAAAAAGAAGTTAAAAATGCAGAAAAAGTATATCTTGCAACCGACCCTGACCGTGAGGGAGAAGCAATTAGTTGGCATTTAAAAGATGCTCTTGGTATTGATGATAAAGATTATGAAAGAATAGTATTTAATGAAATAACTAAAAATGCAGTTGTTAATTCATTTAAAAATGCTAGAAAAATTGATGATCTTATGGTAAGAAGTCAAGAGACAAGAAGAATATTAGATAGAATAATAGGATTTAGATTAAGTAAATTAATGCAATCAAAAACAGGCGGTAAAAGTGCTGGAAGAGTACAATCAGTTGCACTTAAATTAATAGTTGATAGAGAAAAAGAAATTGAAAAATTCATTCCAGAAGAATATTGGACAATAAAAGCAATATTCCCATCATTTGATGCAAATTTATTTGGTTATAAAGAAAATACTAAATTAGAAATTAAAAATGAAATTGAAGCAAAAGATATATTAAATAAATTATCTAATAGTTATAAAATAGAAAGTACTGAAAAGAAAAATAAGAATAAGGCTAGTAAGCCACCTTATACAACAAGTACAATGCAGCAAGATGCAGTAAACAAAATTAATTTCTCATCTAAAAAGACTATGAGTGTTGCACAAAAACTTTATGAAGGTATAAATATAGGTAGTGAAACAGTAGGTTTAATTACATATATGAGAACTGATTCAATTAGATTATCAGATGAATTTGTTGGAAATACTTTAAAATATATTGAAGTAAATTATGGTAAAGAATATGTTGGATTTGTAAAAAAGAGTAAGAAAACAGAAAATGTACAAGATGCTCATGAAGCAATAAGACCAACAAGTATTACAAGAACACCAGATTCAGTAAAAGAATATTTAACTAATGATGAATATAAGTTATATAGACTTATTTACTTTAGAGCACTTGCTTCTTTAATGAAAGATGCAAAACAACAATTAACAACTGTTATTCTTGATAATAATGATTATAAATTCAAAGTTAATGGTAGTGTAATTACTTTTGATGGTTACTTAAAAGTATATAGTGAATTTGAAAAGAGTGAAGATAAGATTTTACCTGATTTAGATAAATATAAATCTGATAATCTTATTACTGATAAAGTAGAAACAAAACAACACTTTACAGAACCACCAGCAAGATATACAGAAAGTTCATTAATTAAAGAAATGGAAAGTTTAGGTATTGGTAGACCATCAACATACGCAACTACTATAAGTACAATTATAGATAGAGGATATGTAAATAAAAAGGATAAAAAGTTTGTTCCAACTGAAATAGGAATAGAAACAACAAATAAACTTCAAGAGTTCTTCAAAGATTTAATTAATGTAAAATATACTGCAAAAATGGAAGAAGATTTAGATAATATTGCAAGTGGAACTGTTGTATGGAATGAATTATTAAAAAAATTTTGGGAGGATTTTGAACCAATGGTAAAAGATGCATTTGATAATATGGAAAAAAAAGAACCTGAAAAGACTGGAGAAGTATGTCCTGAATGTGGTAAAGATTTAGTTAAAAGAAATGGTAGATATGGTGAATTTATAGCTTGTTCTAATTATCCAGAATGTAAATATATTAAAAAAGAAGAAAAAAAAGTCGTAGAAGTTTGTGACTGCATTAAATGTGGTAATAAGATTGTTGAAAGAAAAACAAAAAAGGGTAAAGTTTTTTATGGTTGTTCTAACTTTCCAAAATGTAAAGAAGCTTATTGGGATATGCCTACAGGTAAGAAGTGCCCAGAATGTAATAGTATGCTAGTTACAAAAGATGGAAAAGTAAAATGTTCAGCATGTGATTATAAAGAAGAATAGTAAATTTTTACTATTTTTCTTTTTATTGCATTGACAAACTTTTGTTTGCAATATATGATGTAAATATATTATGATCTAACCTTACAAGTATAAGGAAATGTTAGTGTGAATTTTAATTTAAGTGGAGACAAAATTTATTAAGAAAGGAGAAGAATTTTAGTAATAAAATTAGGCTAAAGTAACAAAACATTACGCTTTAGTAAATAAAAAAATGTAGGAGGAAACTTAAATGGAAAATGAAATAAAAATTTTTGAAAATCAAAATGTAAAATTAGAAGTAAATATGAAAGATGAAACTGTGTGGTTAAATGCAGAACAAATGGCAAAATTATTTGGAAGGGATTATAAAACAATAAGAAAACATATTAATAATGCATTACAAGAGGAATTATCTAATGAATTGGTTATCGCAAAATTTGCGAATACCACTAAACATGGTTCTATAGAAGGTAAAACTCAAACTCATATGATAGATTATTATAATTTAGATGTTATTATATCTGTTGGTTATAGAGTTAAATCATCACAAGGTGTAGCTTTTAGAAAATGGGCTAATCAAGTATTAAAAGATTATATGATAAAAGGTTATGCAGTTAATAAAAAAAGACTTGAATATTTAGAAAAAACAATTAAGTTAATTGATATAGCAACTAGAGTAGATGACAATTTAAATGGTGATGAAGCAAAAGATATATTAAATGTAATAAGCAATTATTCTAAAGCACTCAACTTACTTGATGATTATGATCATAGAACTGTTAAAAAAATAAAAGGAAATACGTCAAAAGATAAAATTAATTATAAAGAATGTATGAATATAATAAATATATTAAGATTTAATGAAGAAAGTGATTTATTCGCACTTGAAAGAAATAATGGATTATCTTCTATAATAGATAATATATATCAAACATTTGATAATACTGAAGTATATAAAAGTATAGAAGAAAAAGCAGCTAATTTTCTTTATTTAATAATAAAAAATCATGTATTTATAGATGGTAATAAGAGAATAGCAGCAACTTTATTTATATATTTTTTAAATTACTATAATATTCTCTTTAAAAATGGTAATAGGATAATAGATAATAATACACTTACTGCATTAACTCTTTTAGTCGCACAATCTAATCCAAAAGAAAAAGATATATTAATAGATTTAATAATGAATTTTTTAACAGTATAAGTATTTAAGAAAATAGTATTTTTTTACTATTTTTTCATTTTTATGATACAATTTTTAAAAGGAGTAGTGTTATGAGAAATAGAGCAGGTGGATTATTAATAGAAAATGGTAAAATATTGTTAATACATAGAATAAAAAACATAAATGGTGAAAGAAAAGAATATTATGTTGTTCCAGGTGGTGGAATAGAAGAAAAAGAAAATATTAAAGAAGCAACAATTCGTGAACTAAAGGAAGAAACAGGTCTTAATGTTAAACTAATTAAAAATGAACCATTAATAACATTTAAAACAGAAAAAGGTAATCAATATTTTTCACTGATTAATAAAGTATCTGGAGTACTAGGTACAGGTGATGGACCTGAATTTAATGATCCAGCATATAAAAACATGGGTGAATTTATTCTTGAGTTTATAGATATAAATGATATTATTGAAATGAAGATAAATATGGTACCAGATAAAGTAAGAATGAACTTTATAGAATGTACAAAATCATTAAATAAAAAGATAAGTGATATTAATTCTAGTGATTATTTAAATACTAAAAGTATTACTATCGAGGAATAAATATGAAAAATGATTATTATAAAGCATACGATAAAAGGTATAGACAAACAAAGAAAAAATAGATACTATTGAACTTAATGTATGAGTATTTAATGAATCAGCAATCAAATTTTATGAAATGTTTGATGAAGATGAAAAAGATGATTTAGGTATGAGTTTGTAATATATAGTAATTACAATATTGTCATAATTAGTAAAAATGGGTACGAAAAAAGGAATATGTTTTGTAGGCATATTCCTTAAAAATTATCGTAGAACATAATATTCCTCGTTAATAATTACCCATAAATTTAACTAAATTCTCAACAGATGACTTTTTTAGCTCATAAGAGGGATGAACATATAATTTTAGTGTAATTTCTACTGATGAATGACCTAATATTTCACTTAATGTCTTAATATCCATTTTTGACTCAATACAACGGGTCGCATAAGTATGTCTGATTCGATGGAAATTCATATAATTAATATTACATTTTTTTAATATTCTCTTATAAAACTCTTCAAATTGTCTAGGATCATATAGTTTATTACTATTAGATAAAATATAATAGTCATCATTACTTTTAAATTTCTTTAAATACTCCATAATAAAAGCAGGTATAGACACTATTCTATTAGATGTTAAACTTTTAGGTGTACTTTCTATTAATTTAGTTTTAGAATTAGTACTACTAGTGTCTTTTATTCTCTGTATAGTTCTTTTTATTTCTAATGAATTAGTATTAAAGTTTATATTTTCCCATTTTAAGCCACATATTTCTCCAATACGCAGTCCAGTATATAAGCATAATAATAAACATAATTTTCTTATGTTCATCTTTTCTTTTAGCTTATTTTCTAGTGTTTGTTGTTGTTCTTTAGAAAATACATAAATAGTTTTAGGTAAAGTTTTAAGTTTTATATCTTTTAAATCAATATAGTTTGAGTAATTATTGTTATAAGCGTATTCAAGACTTGCTTTAACTATATAGAGTAAAGTCTTTTGTGTTGATAAGGCAATTTCATTTTCTTTAATATTGTTAAAGAAATCTATAATATTATCTTTAGTTAAAGTATTTATTGGAATATTACCTATACTATCTTTTATATAGTTATTTATAATATTTTCATATTTTTGATAAGATTGAACTTTAATATTTTTCTTAGATTTTAACCATAATATTGTTATATCATTAAATTTAATTTTGTTCTTACGATTTAATTCCATTTTACCACCTCCAAATTCTATATTTTAATCATTATTTTTAGCTTAAAATTCCTTAAAAAATCTATTTTGTAAAAAATCGTAAAAAATGTAAAAAATTATACATTTTATTAGTAAAGTATGATATACTTAACTTAATAAATATTGTCGTATAATATTATGTTCTACGATAATTATTGAAGAGGAGGATTGTTTATGAATAATAATGTAAAAATATTTTTCCCTGAGGATAAGAGAGATGAATATGCTCGAAATGATTTGCTGGATGGTAGATTTCACAATATATCAATTAGAAATATGACTTCTTTTTGGGTTGGCTCACAAAATTTTTATAATGTTGAAGGATATGATAATACAAGAAATTGTGAAGTTAATATTATTTTAATAAATGAAATGGGTCATTTAAAAAAAGTTCCTTTATATGATTATGATGAGTTAAATCATCTTAATATAGATGAATTTCCTTTAAAAGATAATATGATACAAGATATAATTAAATCTACAGGTGGTGTAATTGAATCAATGCCTATTACTAGTTTAGCTAAAATTGTTCAAAAAAAATCTGAAGTAGATAAAAATAATAATAAAATAGTAGTATTTGAGGATTTAGAGGGGCGTGATTTTATTCTTGCTTCGGCTGCAAAAGTTTTAGGATTTCCTGATCCTAAAACCGTTAATTATCTTCCATTAAAATTTTATGGTGAAATTGCAAAAGGTGAATTTATCAATAATAATATGGGATTTAGATTATTAAATGAAAAGGAAAGAGATTGGATTAGAGAAAATTTTATATGCAAATATATTGGTATAAATAATCTTAATGTAATAGAATATGAATGCAATTATTATATTAATAGACCTTGTTATGAAAGTAATTTTGAAATTCTTGCTCATAAATTTTATAATTTTGGGAAAGGTTTTGAAGATTGTGTTTTAATCAATAAGACTCAAAAGGATTTTATTGATAGGTATTATACAACTAATTATCAAATAAAATATAATTTAAATGATAAAGGACAAGAATCAGCTAATGAAAAAATCATTTCTAAGAAAGAAAATATTTCTCGCAATGAAACAGAATCAGGTATTATTTTTAAACAAAAAAATAGTGAAAAATTGCAAGATATGATGCTAAGTAATAAATATGATTCAAAATTTCTTGCATTTACATTTTCTACACTCGCTATGCTCATAAATGATAATGATGATAACGCACTTGCCATAATATTGGGCAATATAAGTAAAAATTTAGAAATTGATACTGATGATTTAATTAAAGAAGCAATTAATTGTGCTAAAAATTTAAATACTGATAATTCTATAGCAAAGTGGCAAGTTTCATCTAATGCAGATTTGATAGAGCAAAAAATTTACGGAAATGTTAAAGGGGAACATATTTGCAATATCTCAGAAGAACAAACTAATGGTCCAAAAATGTAATTTATAATAAAAAAATAATGTATAATATTTAGTCAAGAAGGTTGAGGTTATGTTGTTATTTCCTGATTATGACCCTAATATTTTTCCATATATCAAAAGTCAAAAAGGCAATGAAAGAATTGGTAAAACTGATGAATTTGTAAAAGAATCAGAAAAAGTATATCAAGAAAAACAAAATGGTATAAATTTTGATAAATTAATTTTAATACAAATATTTAATTCTGAATTAGGTTTTTTATTACATGAACAAAAGCTTGTAAATGATATAGGTAAAGGTTATGCAAATGGTAAATTGTGTTCTGAAAAAAATGATAATAAATGGATTGTTTATGAGGCATTAACTGATTCAGTAGGAGATAGTAAAACTGAATTAAAAGAATTTTCTAATTTATTAGATGCAATGATGAATATGGTTGATAGAGTTTCATATTCACAAGAAGAAAATTCATAACTAATGGATTTTCGCAAATAATCCAGTTCTTGACGACTAGGTAACATTATGTGGAGTTTAATATTATCTAGAGTTGATTAAAAGAACCATTATAACAAGTAAAAATACTTGTTATTTTTTTATAAAAAGGGGGAAAATGATAAAATGTTAGAAATAAATAAAATATATTACGGAGATTCAAAAGAGGTATTAAATAATATTGATGATGCTGTTATAGATTTAGTTGTTATAGATCCACCATATAAAATAGTAAGTACAAAATCAGCAGGACATAATGAAATAGCAGAAAGTATAAAAAAATATAAAGGTATTTATAGTAGTTATTTAAAACTATGATTTCGGTTATTGACAAATGTTTGAATATATAATATATTTAACTTGTAAATATTTATGAAGAAAGGAGTGTGATTAATCATGAAAAATATAATGAATAGTTTACAAAATAATAAAATTTATAGTGTAGGATTAATCATATCTCCTAATTTTTTATCATAGTAAAATTAGAAATCTATCTTTATGATTAATTCTGCATTACGCAGAATTTTTTTCTGTAAAAAAATAAAGGTAGGTAAAAAATTATGAAAATAAAATTAGATATTAATGATAGAGCAGCTCTTGCTATCAAAAATAATGAAAAAAGAGTAGAAATAAGAGCAAATACAAATTATGATTATAGTAAATTGAATAAGAATGATGTAATTGAATTTAATAGTAGTAATTTAGGTATATTTTATGTAAAAGTAAAAGAAGTTAATCGCTATAATAGTTTAGATGAATTATTTACTTTAGAGGGAACAAGATATGTAACATCATCTACTAATGACAAGTCTGAAGCAATAAAAAATGTAGAAAAATTAAATGGTTATAAAGAAGAAATAGAAAAAAGTGGAGTTTATGCAATTCATATAGAATATTTATATAGTGAAAATACAGTATGGGATGAATTATACGAAAAAGTCAATAATGTTAGAAATTCAAGAGAGGTTTCAGGTATGATTAATGCAGGTGGAGTTGGTGCTTCTATTCTTACAGAAAATCATAATATTTATACAGGTGTATGCATAGACACAGCATCTACACTTGGTATGTGTGCTGAAAGAAATGCAATCGCAAATATGATAACTAATGGAGAAAATAAAATTATTAAACTTGTATGTGTTGATTCAAAAGGTAATGTTGGTTCTCCATGTGGTGCTTGCCGTGAATATTTAATGCAGTTAGATAAAAATAGTAAGAATATTGAAATATTAAAAAATGAAAAAACGAAAGAAATTGTAAGACTTGAAGAATTAATCCCTGATTGGTGGGGTTATAATAGGGTATAATACCAAAATATGAAGAAAATGATTATTTGGATTACAAATGCCCTAAAAAAGGAGAAGTAACAGAACTGATTATAAAAAAAGAATATAGAAATCATAATATAGGTAAAATATTATTAAATAAAATGGAAGAATATTTTAGAAAAAATAATTGTGAATATTCGTTTATTGATGTATTTGCCTATAATAAAAGTGGAATTAATTTTTATGATAAAAATGGTTATCATTCAAGAATGATAATAGATATTAAAAAATTATAAATCAAAATTTAATAATTTAATTACTGAATTTAAAATAAGGGTATGAAAAGATTAATAAATAACATTTTTCATATCTTTTATTTTTTATACTAATTCATATTCCCTTGAAATTATTCTCTCATCAGAACAATATTCAATTATATATCTATTTTCTTTTTTACATATTATTATTCCTATTGTTTTATCTTGATTAACTTTTTTTATAGTTTTATCTATATAATTCATATAAAACTCAATTTGTCCTATATGTTCTTTTTTTAGTTCAGTTACTTTTAATTCAATCACTACGTAACAATTATATTCAATATTAAATAGTAGTAAATCAATATAATTATATCTATCTCCAATTTTTATTTTATATTCATTTCTTACAAAGGTAAAACCACTACCTAATTCATCTAAAAATGATGGTATATCTTCTAATATTAGTTTTTGAAGTACTTTCTCTGATATTTCATTATAATTACTTATGTTTTTTATTTGAATCGGATTCTTTACTAAATCTTGAACTTCTAATTCTTTTTTTACTTTTAACTTTTCTTTAGTACTTTCATCTAATCGTTCATATTCATTATTTTTTATTTTTGCCCTTAATTCTCTTACTGATAAATTCTGTTCTTCTGTTATTTTTATATAATAATTTATTTTATCTATATCACTATATGGTAATAATTCTACATAATGGCTATATGATAATTTTGGCGACACTGTCGCCATTTTTTTAATTAAAATGTAAAATTTTTTCATTTTATTTAAAGTCGACACGTCGTATTTAGTTCTTAAATCATTACTTAATTGAACAGAATATTCTTTAATTATTCCTTCTCCATAATGTTTACCAGCTTCAGAAAGTAATTTTCCTACATTATAATATGTATTTAAATCACTTCTATTTTTACTATAATCCTTTACTTTTTTCGTAATTTCGTTATTTATTAATTCATTTTTTATCTCACTATAATAATTCAAAAAAATCACCTCTAATATTTATATTCGCTTTTTTAGTGCAAATTCCCCTAAAAAAATTAAAAAATTAAAATTTATATGTTAAAAACTAACAATAATAGGTATTGACACACATAAAAAAAAATACTAAAATAGTGTTGTAAATTGTTGATGAAAGACTAGTAATAAGTATTTTATTTAATAGAGAGCTAATGGATGGTGTAAATTAGTAATAAAAGCTTATGAATCTACTTTCTAGAGCAGCCAATACCTGCCGGTGAAAAACCGTTATCTAATTAAGTTAAACAAAGGATGGTACCGTGCATATGCACTCCTTAAATGCCATTCTTTTTTTATTAAAAGAAAGGAAGAAAGAAATATGTTAGATATTAAGTTTGTAAGAGAAAATCCTGAAAAGGTAAAAGAAAATATTAAGAAAAAATTTCAAGATAAGAAATTAGGTCTTGTTGATGAAGTTATTGCTTTAGATTCTGAATATAGAGAAGTAAAAGTAAAAGCAGATAACTATAGAAAAGACCGTAATGAAATAAGTGATAAAATTGGTAATCTTATGAGAGAAGGAAAAAAAGAAGAAGGTTTATTACTTAAAGAACAAGTTGTTAAAATTAATGAAGAATTAAAAGAATTAGAAGAAAGAGAAACAGTTTTAGAAAAAGATATAAAAGAAATAATGTATCAAATTCCTAATATGATTGCGGATGATGTTCCAATTGGTGAAAATGATACAAAAAATGTAGAACTTGAAAAATTTGGTGAACCATTTGTTCCAGAATATGAAATACCATATCATGCAGATATAATGAAAAGTTTTAATGGACTTGATAAAGAAGCCGCAGCAAGAGTATCAGGTAATGGTTTTTACTATTTAATGGGAGATATTGCTCGTCTTCATTCAGCAGTTTTAGCATATGCTAGAGACTTTATGATTGATAAAGGATTCACATACTGCATTCCGCCATTTATGATTAGAAGTGATGCGGTTAATGGTGTTATGTCTTTTGAAGAAAAAGAAGCAATGATGTATAAAATAGAAGGAGAAGATTTATATTTAATTGGTACTTCTGAACACTCTATGATTGCTAAATTTAAGGGTGAACTTTTAAAAGAAGAAAATCTTCCAATAACTATGACAAGTTATTCACCATGTTTTAGAAAAGAAGTTGGTGCTCATGGTATAGAAGAAAGAGGAGTATATAGAGTTCATCAATTTGAAAAACAAGAAATGATAGTTATTTGTAAACCAGAAGAAAGTAAAGATTGGTATGAAAAAATGTGGAAATATACAGTTGAACTATTTAGAAGTTTAGATATACCAGTTAGAACTTTAGAATGTTGTTCTGGTGATCTTGCTGATCTTAAATATAAGAGTGTTGATGTAGAAGCATGGAGTCCAAGACAAAAAACATATTTTGAAGTTGGATCTTGTTCAAACTTAACTGATGCTCAAGCAAGAAGACTTGGTATTCGTTATAAGAATGAAAATGGAGAAAAAGTATATGCACATACATTAAATAATACAGTACTTACTCCACCTAGAATGTTAATTGCTTTTCTAGAGAATAACTATAATGAAGATGGATCTATTAATATTCCAGTTGCTTTAAGACCTTATATGGGTGGAAAAGAAAAAATAGAAAAATAATATGGAAAAATTAGTAGTAGAAATAAAAAATAACAATTATAAAAAGGTAATAAATAAAACAAGAAAAATCTTAAATATATGTGACAAAGAAAATAAAAAATTAGAGATAATAAATAATGGTAAATTAATAACAAAAGAGGATAATATAGAACTTTATAATATAATGCATGCGATAAATATAAAAGATAAAAGTAAAAGATATAGTTTTATATATGACACTGTTTGTGATTATATAGATAAAAAATATTTAGAATGTAATTATTGTGATTTTAAAGATGATATATGTGTATTTTTTAGAAATCATCCAAAGATAATGCATAAAGATGGTTGTTGCTATAGTGATGCAAGAGGTGGTTTATGTGAAAATTTAAAAAATCATAGATGTCAAATAAAATCAATATCTTGTAAATTATATTCTTGTGAGTATTTAAGAAACAAAAAAGTATACTTTAAAATAAAGGATATACCATTATTAAAATATTTCTTTAATTTAAAACAAAAGTATATATTAAAGTATAGTTTCTTTAAACCAAAAAGTTATGTTATGTATAAACTTATGGAAAATTGATAGAAATATCAATTTTTTTCTTTAAAATATGTTAAAATTTATATGAGGTTGTAATTATGAAAAAAAGAGAAGTAAAGAGAAATATAGAAAATAAAGTTTTAAAATTAGAATTAACAAATGAAACAATAGATGATATATATGAATCATTACCTAAAATAATAAAGATATGTAATAAAAAATATATGATAGATCTTATTTATAATAATGAAAAAATAGATATAGATTATATAACTAAAAATAATATAACAGACAAAAAATTAATAGATATAATAGAGACTGTTCATGCGATTAATTTAAAAGATATAAAAGAAAAATTTAACTATATATATGATACTGTATGTGCTAAATTGGATGAGAGAATAAAAACAAATTATTGTGAATTTAAAGATGATATATGTGTTAAATATAGAAGAAAAGGTAGTGATCATAAAAATGGTTGCTGTGAATGTAAAGGTAGAGGAAAGTGTAAGTATCTAATTGATAGCGTTTGTACTATGAAATCATGTATGGCTTGTAAGCTATTTACCTGTCATACTCTAAAAACTATGGGAATAACTCAAAGTATAAATGATTTTGTACTTACTAAATATTTCTTTACAAGTAAACAAAAGGATATATTACAGTTTAGTTATTGGACGCCAAAAGAAATTGTTATGGAAAAATTAATGAAGACTGTAAAATAAGAATATAATTAAATAGAAAAAAGGTGATACTATGGAAAATATAAAGTTAGTAGCAAGTAAATTAAATTTAAATGAAGAAGATTTATTTTGTTATGGAAATTATAAAGCAAAAATAGAAAACATAAATACTAATAGAAATGGAAAATTAATTTTAGTTACAAGTACAAATCCAACACCATATGGAGAAGGTAAAACAACTCTTAGTATTGGACTAACTGATTCACTTAATAAACTTGGATATTTATCAGTAGCGGACTTAAGAGAACCATCACTTGGACCAGTTTTTGGAAGAAAAGGTGGCGCAGTAGGTGGAGGGAAAGCCATTATAGAACCAAGCATGGATATTAATTTACACTTTAATGGTGATTTTCATGCTATAACAAGCGCTAATAATTTAATTTGTGCTGCAGTAGATAATCATATTTTTCAGGGTAATGAACTTAAAATAGATAAAGTATTAATAAAAAGATGTATAGATATGAACGATAGAAGTTTAAGAGATAATTTTGTTATAACTCCAGCATCAGAAATAATGGCTATACTATGTTTATCAAAAGATATTAATGATTTAAAAGAAAGAATAGGTAATATTATAGTTGGGTTAACAAAAGATGACAAAGAAATATATGTAAAAGATTTACATGTAGAAAATGCATGTACACTTCTTTTAAAAGATGCTATAAAACCAAATTTAGTACAGACTTTATATAATAATCCAGTAATAGTTCATGGTGGACCATTTGCTAATATTGCTCATGGATGTTCTAGTTTAATAGGAACAAAATCTTCACTTAAGCTATCAGATTATACTATTACAGAAGCAGGTTTTGGATCTGATATGGGAGGAATTAAATTCTTTGATATAAAATCAAGAGTAGGAGATATATACCCAGATATAGTAGTAATAAATGTTACAATAAAAGCACTTAAATACAATGGTAATGATTCATTAGAAAGCGGTATAAAAAACTTAGAATACCATATAAAAAATATGCAAAAGTTCTGTGATAATGTTATAGTTGCTTTAAATAAATTTGATGATGATTTAGATGAAGAAATAGAATTTGTAAATAATTTTTGTAAAGATTTAAGTGTAGAATTTAGTATATGTGAAATGTATCAAAAAGGAATAGAAGGATGCATTATTTTAGCAGAAAAAATAGTATCAATGAATGAAAATAAAAAGAAATATTTTGTGTACGATTTAGAAGATACCTTAGAAGAAAAAATATTTAAAATGTGTAAAATGTTTGGTGCAAGCAAAGTAGAATATACTAGTGGAGCAAAAGAAAAATTAAATAGATTAAATAATACTAAAATGATGATATGCATATGTAAAACACCAATGTCTATAACAGATGATAAATTAAATTTAGGTTATCCAAAAGATTTTAAAATGACAGTAACAGATATAAAAGTATATAATGGTGCAGGTTTCATTGTTGTATATATGGGAAATGTTCTTTTAATGCCAGGTATGCCTAAAAATCCTAATTATTTAATTATGGAATAATGATAAAGTTATTTGAAAGTAAATATGAGGAGTATGGTAATGAAAAAAGTTTTATCAGATGATTATGTAAACAATGAAAAGAATTTATTAGATTTAGAGAATGATTTTATAGAAAAACTATCAAAAATAAGAAAAGAAAAAGGAATATCACCAAGCTTAAATACAATTTTAAAAATAATAAATGCACTAAATTTAAGTTTAAACGTTGTTGAAAAAGGAAGTCATAAATGATATAATATTTGAAGTTTGGAGGCGTTATAATGATTAAACAAGCACATATAAAACCATCATATGCAAATGCTAAAAAAAGAAGTAAAGAAGAAGTAAAAGTTTTAACAGATGCATATATAATGAATAATGAATTAAGTAAAATTGGAATAAATAAAAAGTACCATATTATTACATATGGTTGTCAAGCAAATGAAAGGGATTCAGAAACAATAAGTGCAATACTTGAAGATATGTCATTTACAAAAACTGATAATATGGAGAACGCTGATCTTATCTTATTAAATACATGCGCAATTAGAGAAAATGCTCATAATAAAGTATTTGGTATGCTAGGTAGAATTAAGCATTTAAAAGAAAGTAAACCAAATATAATTACTTGTTTATGTGGATGTATGGCTCAAGAAGAAGCAGTAGTAAATGAGATAGAAGAAAAATACAAATGGATGGATGTAGTATTTGGTACACATAATATTCATAATTTACCAAAACTTATAAGTGAAGCGATTGACGGTAATGAACTTGTAATTGAAGTATTTTCTAAAGAGGGTGATGTTGTTGAAAACTTACCTGTTAGAAGAGATAATAAATACAAAGCATATGTAAATATAATGTATGGCTGTGACAAGTTCTGTACATATTGTATAGTTCCATATACAAGAGGAAAACAAAGAAGTAGAAAAGTAGAAGATATATTATGTGAAGTTAATAAACTTGTAAAAGATGGTTATAAAGAGGTAACACTTTTAGGACAAAATGTTAATGCATATGGAAAAGATTTAAAAGATGGAGTAACTTTTGATAAATTACTTGAGGAAGTTGCTAAAACAAATATTGAAAGAGTTAGATTTGTAACATCACATCCATGGGATTTTACAGATGAGATGATAAGAATAATAAGAGATTATGAAAATGTAATGCCTTATATTCATTTACCAGTTCAATCAGGTAGTGATAAAATACTAAAATTAATGGGTAGACGTTATACTAAGGAAAGTTATTTAGATCTTGCCCTTAAAATAAGAAAAATGATTCCAAATGTAAGTCTTACAACTGATATAATTGTAGGTTTCCCAGGTGAAACAGAAGAAGATTTTAATGAAACATTAGATGTAGTAGAAAAATGTAAATATGATAGTGCATTTACATTTATATATTCACCAAGAGAAAATACACCAGCCGCTAAAATGAATGACCCAATTCCTTTAAGTGTAAAACAAGAAAGACTTCAAAGACTAAATGATATAGTTAATAAATATGCACTTATTAATAATGAAAAATTAGTAGGACAAGTAGTACCTGTATTAATAGAGGGTGAATCACAAAAAGGAAACGGATTATATGCTGGTTATACAGATACAATGAAATTAACTAATGTAAAGTGTGATAAAGAAGATATTGGTAAAATAATAAATGTAAAAATAACAGAAGCAAAAACTTGGAGTTTAAATGGAGAAAAAGAATAATGAATGACATAATAAATGATGTTAATGAATTAAAAGAAAATATATTAAAAAGTAGTGAATACTTAAATTTTAAGAATAGCGAAAAAAAACTTGATAATAATAAAGAAGTAAATAGTATAATTGCTAGAATAAAGAAATTACAACAAACAATAATAAATAAAGAAGATAAACAAATAGATTCGAATAAAGAAGAAGTAGAACTTCAAAGTTTATATAAAGAGTTAGAAACATTTAGTGATTATATAGAATACAAAAAAAATGCTAGAATATTTAATAATTTAATAACTAGTATTCAAAAAGAATTTGAAGAATATTTTAATAGTTTTATATTATAATCATTTATAAAATAAGAAAAAAATCAAAATATTGATTTTTTTTAATGTCAATATTTTGTAAATAAATAATAGGTTTGTAAATTGTATTTGAATATATATAGTGTTATAATTGTTACATGGTAAGTTGGAGGATAAATATGAAAAAGTATAATGATGAAGAAGAAAATATAAAAAAGAAAAACAATAAATTTTTGAATTTATTTTCAGGAGTTTTAACTGGTATGTTTTTATGTGTAAATACGTATTTAATTTATAATATATCAAAATTAAGTGGTATTGAAGATTTAATTAGATATATTATTATGGCAGTATTAATTATAATATGCATCATAGTTATAATAAAATATATCAAATTTAAGAAAAAAGATAAGATTTCTAAATATATTATATTTATTTTAGTTCTTGCAATAATAGGAACTGGAGAATTTTATGTAAGTAGTATTATTAATAAGAGTGTTAATTTTATTGATAAATTAAATAAAGATGAAGTTACATATAAAAGCTCATGGATTGCTTTAAAATCTGGAGAATATAATACTTTAAGTAAAGCAAGAAACGGTAAAATTGGTATTATAAGTAATAAAAATGAAACTGAAGGATATGTTCTTGCACAAAAAATAATAAAAAAAGATAGTATAAAAAAAGATAATTTAGTAGAGTATGATGATTATATTAGTATGTTAAATGATCTTTATGATGGTGAAGTAGGTTCCATCTTTGTATCTGGTAATTATGCAGATCAATATTCTTCACTTGATAAATATGAAAAAATAAAAGAAGAGGTTGTAGAACTTGATTCATATTCAAAAAGAATGAAAAAGCAAGTAGATAAAACAACAGAAGTAAGTACAAAAAAGGTAACTGAACCATTTACTATGCTTTTATTAGGTGTTGATTCACCAACAGAAGATATATCGAAAGCAAGTGGATTAGGTGATTCAATAATGCTTGTTACATTTAATCCAAAAACTTTAACTGCTACAATGTTCAGTATTCCAAGAGATACATTTGTTCCTATTACATGCTATAGAAATGCAAAAAGTAAAATTACACATGCAGCAGCAGGTGGAGATTCTTGTATGATAAGTACTGTGGAAAACTTTACTGGAATAGATGTAGATTATTATGCAAAAGTTAATTTCCAAGGACTTATAAAACTAGTTAATGCACTAGGTGGTATTGATGTTGAAGTACCATATAGTTTCTGCGAAAGTAATAGTGTAAGATCATTAGAAAGTGCAGATTTAATATTTGTTGAGAAAGGAATGCAACACTTAAATGGTGAGCAAGCTCTTGCATTATCTAGAAATAGAAAAACAGTTTCTGAATGTGGTAAAGAATGGAATAAGGGTACAAGAAATGATTTTGTAAGAGGACAAAATCAACAGTTGGTAATAAAGAGTATTTTAAATAAAATGAAAAATATTAAGAGTATTAATCAACTTTATGAAGTTCTTGATGCTATTAGTATAAGTTTAGATACAAATCTTACAAGAGAACAAATATTAGGTTTCTATAATGTATTTAAAAAAGTTTTATTAAATTCTGATTCATTATCTGATTCAAATGATATTATAAAGATACAAAAAACATATTTAAATGGTTCTGGCGGATTAATTCACGATAATGTAGCGGGTATGAAATTATATGAATTTGTTCCATCAACTCAATCATTAAACGCAATAATAAAAGCAATGAAAGTAAATCTTGAACTTGTTAAAGAAGAATATGATACATCATTTAGCTTTAGTATTGATAAAAAATATGAAGAAAAAGTTATTGGTGCAGATTTACATGGTGGTGTACAATCGTATGCTGATCCTGATACTACTTCATCTGATTCTAGTTCAAAATGTGGAACAAATGAAGAATTAGGTGCTGATGGAATATCATGCGTATGTAAAAATGGTTATACAAGAAATAAAACAACCGCAACATGTGAAAAAAAATTGGAAAAAACATGTACAGGAGAAAATGAGGAGTTAGGTGCTGATAAAGTATCATGTGTATGTAAGAACGGATATACAAAAAATTCATCAGGAGTTTGTGAAAAGAAACCTACAGTATCTTGTGGAGCAAACTCAACACTTGGTGCTGATGGAGTAACATGTGTTTGTGATTCTGGTTATAAAAAGGATTCTTCTGGTTCATGTATAAAAGAAGAAACAGTAACACCATCAACTCCAGAAGAAGAAAACAAAACAGAATAATTTTAGAATGACTAAAAAAAAGTCATTCTTTTTTTACTATATTTTTACAAAAAAGTACAAATATCTACCATATATCTTTAAAATTATTAAAAATTTTGTTATAATGTATTATGAATAATAAGGAGGGATAAGAATGAAATTAAAAAAATATTTTTTTGCTTTAACATTAATTTTATTATTATCATTCTTAAAATTAGAAAATGTATCTGCATCAACTAAATTTAAGATATGCCGTAATTTAACAGAGGCTTCATATTTAAGAGCAACCCCTGGTGGAACAGAATTAAGGGATGTTGATGGGGAAAGAGTTTTACTTAAAAATCCATCAACAATGGAAGTATTAGATACAGTAAATCAAGGTGGAGTACAATATTATAAAATATATGCAAATTATTATTCAAGTAATTATACTGGTTATATAAAATCAAATTGGGTAACAGGATGCAAAGAATATATTACAGATGATAATTATGGTAATGAACTTAGAAAAAAAGGCTTTCCAGAAAGTTATATATTACCACTTCAAAAGATACATGCAATGCATCCAAATTGGAATTTTACAGTTTCAAACACAAATATAGATTGGAGTGAGGCTGTATCTAATGAATTTAGTCCTGCTGATAAAAATTTAATTAAATTTACAAATTCATTAGATAAAGTAGATAAATCTTTATTGTCAACTGATGGTGCTGCATATAATAATGGTGTATATAGACAGTTTCAACCTGGATGGTATTCACCAAGTAAACAAACTATAGCGTTTTATATGGATCCAAGAAATTGGCTTGATGAGAAAACAATTTTTATGTTTGAACAATTATCCTTTAACCAAAATTATCATACATCAAATAATGTTCAAAGTATGCTTAATGGTACGTTTATGCAGGGATCATATCAATATAATGGAAAAAATTGGTCATATGCTGATACATTTGTTGATGTAGGAAAACAAAAAAATGTTAGTGCAATACATTTAGCAAGCCGTGTACTTCAAGAACAAGGATCAACTGGAAGTGCAACAATAAATATGAATGGTGGAGATGGACAAAAATATTATAACCATTTTAATATATTAGCAAGTGGTAGTACAGTTGAACAAATTGTAGCTAATGCACTTACAGTTGCTAAAGCAAGAGGATGGAATAATCCATATTTATCAATACTTGGAGGAGCATCTACTATATCAGTAGAATATATAAGTGTTGGACAAGATACAAATTATTATGAAAAATTTAATACAATTAATCATAAAAATCTATATTGGCATCAATATATGCAAAATGTAAGAGTGCTTCCATCAGAAGCAAGAACAACTTATGCAACATATTTAGGAAAAGGACTTATAGATAATGCATATACATTTAAAATTCCTATATATAATAATATGCCAGATAAAACATCATTATCAATAGAAAATAACTCTGATAATACATTAAGTTCTTTAAATGTATCTGGATGTAATTTAAATCCATCGTTTAATTCATCTGCGACTAATTATACTTGTAATGTATCGAATAATACAAATCAAGTAACAGTTAGTGCGACTAAAACAAGTTCATACTCTTCTTTAAATGGTGATGGAGTTATAGTATTAAATGGTTCAAGTACAGAAATAAATGTAACCGTAACAGCATTAAATGGTGATAAAAGAGTTTATAAAATAACTGTTAATAAAGTAGAAGCTGGAAAAGAAAGTCCAGCAGATATAATAAGTAATCTTGGATATAATAATTCTAATAATGTTATAAGTGGACTAGAAATAGGAACTGATATATCAAATATTATTTCAAATATTAGAAATAAATATAATTTAGTTACTATTGAAGTAAAAAATAAAAATGGTGTATCTAAAAGTTCTGGTTCTATTGCAAGTGGAGATGTAATTATTATCAAAAATGGTGGACAAACAGGAACATTTACAGTGATGGTAAAAGGAGATACTAATGGTGATGGAAAAATAAGTATTTCAGATCTTGCAATGATAAAAGCAAAATTACTTGGAAATAATAACTTAAATGGAGTTTATTTATCTGCCGCTGATATTAATAAAGATGGTAAGATAAGTATTTCTGATTTAGCAATGGTAAAAGCACATTTGCTTGGAACATTAAAAATTACAAAGTAGGTGAAAATAATGAAAAAAAGATTATTAAGTTTATTTATTTTAGGAATATCTTTCTTGATACCTAAAAGTGTATTTGCTGTTTCTGTATCTACAAGTTGTTCATCACAAAGTAGTACAACACTTGGTAATACAGTTTCAGTAACAGTTAGAGGTAATGCATCTGATAGTGTTATGTGGGACTTATCTATATCATATGATTCATCAAAATTACAATTAATTAGTGGAACAACACATTATATTTCAGATAATTTCTCATCAAGTACGGCACTAACTTATAAGTTTAGAACAATTGCTTTAGGTAGTGCATATGTAAAAGTTGCTAATGCAGAAGTTGCAACAGCATCAGGTGAATCAGCTTCAAATAGAAGTGGTTCATGTAATATAAATATTGTAAAAAAAGCACCAGAAATACCAAAAAGTTCTGATAATAATTTAAAATCTTTATCTATAGAAGGACAAAATTTAAGCCCAGAATTTAATAAAGATACTTTAGAGTATTCAGTAGAATTATCTAGTGATACAGAAAAGATTAAAGTAAATGCAGAAAAAAGTGATTCAAAAGCATCTATAAAAGGTAATGGAGAAATAGATGTAAAAGAAGGATTAAATAAAATTGAAATTATAGTAACTGCAGAAAATGGAAGTACTAAAACATATGTAATTAATGCAACTGTAAAGGAAAAAGATCCTATTAATGTAAAAGTTGATGGTAAAAATTATTCAGTAGTAAGAAAACTAGACGGATTAAAAGTTCCTCAAACATTTAATGAAAAAGATGTAACTATTAATGATGAAACTATCAAAGGTTGTTATAATGAATCGTTAGATTATACTTTAGTTGCACTTAAAGATGAAAATAATAATATTAGATTTTATATTTATAATGAAGGAAAAAATACATATAGTAAATTTAATATGATATCATCTGCTGATTTAAATGTTATTGTTTTAAAATTAGATGACAAAGATGATATTCCATATAGATATAGTAAAACAGTATTTAATTATAATGATGATAGTATAGATGGATATTCTTATGGTAATACAGATTTTAAAGTTATATATGGTATTAATGCTGTAACTGGTGAAGAAGGACTTTATCAGTATGATACAAAAGATAAAACGATTCAAAGATTTTTCAATGAACAAACTAATCTTTACATTAATTTAGTTCAAAAAATTAAATTAGTATTTATTATATTAGGTTCAATGATTTTAGTATTTACAATTATTATAATTATTCTTTTATCAAAAAATGTTAAATTTAAAAAGAAATATTTAAATAATAGATTAAATGAAATAGATGATCCAAATTATAATAAAATAAGATATGAAGATATTGAAGAAAATAATGAAGATTTAGAAAAAGAATTTTCTAAAAAAGAACTAAAAAAATTAAAAAAAGAAGAAAAAAGAAAAGAAAAAAGTGAAAAGACATTTTTAGATTAATAAAATGTCTTTTTTTGTTTACTTATTTTTGATATAATTATTATAATATAGTAATAATTAAGGAGTAGAAAATGAATAAAATTAATAATTTTTTTAAAAAAAATATAATAACAATTTTTACAATATATTTATTTATGCAGCCAGTTTTAGATATAGCAACTAGTGTAGCACTTTATAAATTTAATGTAGATTTTACAGTTAGTTCATTAATTAGAGTAGTATTTTTACTGTTTACTCTATATTATTTGATATTTGTAGAAAGAAAAAAGATAAATATAAAGATGTTAATATTAATTATGCTTTATTCTATAATATTTATGCTTTGCAATATATTATTTAAGGATAACACTAATATTACATATGAAATAAAAAGTTTGTTAAATAATATATATTTACCAATATCTTTACTATTTACATTTCAAATATTTAATAATAGAGATTTTAATAGAAAAAAATTATATTCTGTTTTATTAATATATATGTTATTTGTATTTGTACCTAATTTATTTCATATTGGATTTAATAGTTATGCATATTCAAAAGAAGGCAGTGTAGGATTCTTTTATTCAGCAAATGCAATAGGAAGTTTAATAAGTGTAATTACACCTTTACTTATAAGTGAATTAGTTATTAAAAGAAAAAAATTATATTTAATATTATTTTTACTTATGTATGGTTATATACTTTTAACACTAGGAACAAAGGCTCCAATATTATGTGCTCTAATAGTGCTTATGTATTATATTTTATATGCTGTTATTAATTTGATAAAAAATAAATCATATAAGAAACTTGTAATTTTATGTACAACATTTGTATTATTTATACTTGCAAGTATAAAGTTAATTACTATGACACCATTTTATGATAATTTAGTTATACATTTAAACTTTTTAAAAATTAAAAAAGTTAGTGATTTATTTACTATGCATAATATTGATCATTTTGTTTTTGGAAGTAGATTATCATTCTTTAAAGATACGTTTAATATTTATTTAAGTTCAAATATTATGCAAAAAATATTTGGACTTGGATATTTCTTAAATGGTAAAATAATGAAACTTGTTGAAATGGATTATTTAGATATATTTTTACATCAAGGTATAATAGGATTTGTAATAATACTTTTTACATATTTTAAAACAATATTTTATATCTTTAAATCATATTTTAAAAAATTTAAATCTAATTTTTTAAATATAAAAAAATCATCTATGGTAATATCAATAATAATTTCAATATTGTGTGCATTTTTAACAGGGCATGTACTTGCGACACCCGCAGTATCAATCTTTATATCAGTAATTTTAGTAATATATTATAATGAATTTAAAATGGAGGAATAATTATGAGAAGATATAAAAAAGATCAATTAAGAAAAATTGGATTATATTTTATTTTAGATTCTAAAAAAAGAACAAAATATTTAATAAAACATAATGTATTTGCGAGTGTTGGGAAAAATTTCTTTTTTCAACCAAGAAAAATACCAGCAGATCCAAAACTAGTAAAATTTCATGACAATGTAGTTGTAACAAGTGGAGTTTTATTTATAACACATGATGTATCAGATTTTATGCTTAATAATATGGGACTTCCTAGATTTTATAAATATCAATCAGGATGTATTGAAGTTAAAAATAATGTATTTATTGGAAGTAATACAATAATACTTCCAAATGTCAGAATTGGAAATAATGTAATGATTGGAGCGGGTTCTGTTGTTACGAAAGATGTTCCAGATAATTCTGTAGTTGTGGGTAATCCAGCAAGGGTAATAGAGAGCTTTAATGAATATTTAGAAAAAAGAAATAAAAAAGAAGAAAATATGATTGAATATGTAGATAAAGAAAGTCGTAATAAACTTTGGAAACAATTTTATAAAAATAGAGGTGAGTAATATGCATAAGAAAAAAATAATATTATTTATGACAACAATGTATACAGGTGGTATTGAAAATGCCTTAATAGAACTTTTAAATAAATTAGATTATGAAAAATATGATGTAACACTATTTTTAGAAAATAAAAAAGGTGAGTTACTTCATAAAATTAATAAAAATGTAAAAATATATAATTATAATTTGAGTTATAGTAAAAATGTAATTTATAGAAAAATAGTTAATGGTTTTAAGAGACTTAAATTTATATTATTACATAAAGATAAATATGATTGTTCAATTTGTTATGCAACTTACTCAAAACCATGTAGTTTACTTAGTTTATATGCATCAAAAAATAATATGATTTATATTCACGGCGATTATGTTACAGAGTTTAATGATAAAGATAAAACAATTAATTTCTTTTTAGGACAAGATATAAATAGTTTTAAAAAAGTAATATTTGTATCAAATGAATCAATGAATAATTTAATTGAAATTATGCCAAGTATTAAAGATAAATCAATAGTCCTTAATAATTTTATAAATTATGAAAGAGTACTAAAATTATCAAATGAGAAAATTACAGAAAAAAGAACAAAAAATAAATTAATTGTTTTTGTTGGTAGATTAGATGAAGAAGTTAAAAGAGTATCAAGAATGATTAATGCCATAGAGTATTGTAAAAAAAATAATATTGATGTTGACTTTTTTATAGTAGGAGATGGAAAAGATTATAAATATTATGAAGATTTAATAAAAGAAAAGCATTTAGAAAAAAATATAAAAATGCTTGGACTTAAATCTAATCCATATCCATATATAAAATTAAGTGATTATATTACTATAACATCTGATCATGAAGGATTTCCAGTTACATTTTTGGAGGCACTTGTATTAGATAAGAAAATAATATCAACCATTGAAGTAAGTGATGAAAATATAGATATAAAAGATTTTGGTTATATTGTTTCAAAAAATCAAGATAAGTTTAATGAAGAAGTATATAAGATTTTAAAAGAAGATAAATTTAAGGTTAAACATGTAGATTTTAAGAAAATAAATGAAGAAAAAGTTAACATGATAGATAAATTAATAGAGGGTGAATAAATTGAAATATAGCATTATAGTTCCAGCGTATAATACAGAAAAGTATATTGATAAATGTTTAAAAAGTATATTTTCAAATACTTATAAAAACTTTGAAGTTATTATTGTTAATGATGGATCAACAGATAAAACAGAGGATATAATAAATAAATATATTAAAAAATATGATAATATAATCTATATAAAACAAAAAAATATGGGTTTAAGTATGGCAAGAAATAATGGAGTAAAAAACGCAACAGGAGATTATTTATTATTTATAGATTCAGATGATTATGTAGAAAAAGAGTTGCTTGAAAATATAAATAAAAATATAGATGATTTAGATGTACTTAGATATCAGTTAAATATAGTTTATAGTGACAAAATTATTCCTTATGAAGAAAAAGAATTCAATGCTACAGATGGAATATCAGCCTTTGAAAAAATAGTAAAATATAAATTTATTGAAATGGCTGCATTATATGTTATTAATAGAAAATATTATTTAGATAATAATTTTATGTTTGAAAAAGATGCTTATCATGAAGATTATGGATTACTTCCTTTAGTAATTTCGACTGCTAAAAAGGTAAAATCAATAAATTACTTAGGGTATAATTATGTTCAAAGAGATGGAAGTATAATGTCATCAAATGATACAAGTAAAATGAAAAAGAAAATGGATGATATGTTATTTTTATTTACTAAAGCAATAAAATATTTAGATAATATTCCAAATAGTCAAAATGTTAAAAGTTTTTATGCAAATAGTATTATTGATAAATATAATTCATTAAGTGATGAACTTAAAAAAGAATATATAAAGAAAATAAAAGATTTAAAAATAATTAGTCATTTATCAAATGATAGTTTTAAAAGAAAAATAAAAAAGATATTATATAAAATAAAGTATGAGGTATTAAAATGAAAGTAAGTGTTATTGTTCCAATATATAATACAGAAAAATATTTAAAAAATTGTATTGATTCATTATTAAAACAAAATTTTGAAGATTATGAAATTATTGTTATTAATGATTTGAGTCCTGGAAATGCAGAAGAAATAATAAAGTCCTATAATGATAAAAAAATAGTATATATAAAAAATAAAACAAATAAAGGAATTGGTTACAATAGAAACTTAGGTATAAAAAAAGCAAAAGGAGAATATGTTTGCTTTATAGATTCAGATGATTATGTAAAAGAAAATTTTATTAGTAAGATGTATAATTATTCAAAAGAAAATAATTTGGATTTATGTGTTTGTGATTATGTAAATGTTGATGAAAAAGGTAACACGTTAGAAGAATTTAATTTATCAAACTTTGGTATAACCAACTATGAAGAAAATAATAAAATATTATGTGAAATTAATTTAGGGCCTTGTAATAAACTTTTTAAGAAAGATATGCTTATAAAAAACAAAATAGAATTTAGTGAAAAACTAAAATATGAAGATTTATCATTTGTAGCACTTTCAATTAAAAATAGTGCAAAAATAGGTAAAATAAATGAGCAATTAAATTATTTTACAGTACATAAAAATAGTGAAACAACAACAAGAGATAAAAGAGTTTTTGATATATTTAAACAGCTTGATATCGTAAGAAATGAATATAAAAGTGGTAAATACCTAGATGAACTTACTGTTTCTGTATTACTTAATTATACAATTCAGCAAAGATATCAAATAGATAAAGATACTCAAAGTAAATTTATTGATGATGCTTTTAAATATTTAAATGATAATAATATTGATTATAAACATAGTGAATACATCAAAAATAGATCATTTTTAAAAGGATTAATAGAAAAAAATAAGTTCATAACAAAAGTTTATTGTAAAATTTATAATAGAATAAAAAAATTTTGAGGTGATAAAATGTTTTCAAAAAAATATATTGAACTTTTTTTAAAAATTATCATTGTTATTATATTTCTCTGTATTAATATTGTTTCAATTGATACACCAAATTTTACAATTAATTTTTTAATTATTATTTTAGAGTATTCTATTATATATTTTTGTTATATAAAACACAGTAAAAAAAGGTATAATGTTATTTTAATGTCGATTTCTTTATTATGCAGTTTTTTTCAAATTATAGGATATAACTGTTCAAAATATGATGCTTCAAAGTTAAATGTGATAGAAACTTACATTAATATATTTAAACTTATACCTTTAATGTATCAATTATCAAATTTATTTTTTGATATTAAGTTTAACTTAAGTTCTAAAAATAATAAGTTAATAGATTTCTTATTTAATAAAAAATATAGTATTTTTATATTAACTATTATTATATTTTTAGCATGGTTACCTATATTAATAGGATTATATCCAGGTAATTTTTCTTATGACGCTGGGACACAACTTAGAATGTTAAAATTTAATTTAATAACTAAGTATCATCCGGTTATTCATACTATATTTTTATACACTACTATCGTTTTAGGAAATAAAATATTCTCATCTTATGACATAGGGATTTTAATTCATAGTATAATCCAAATGTTAATTATGAGCTTTTCTTTTTCATACACACTTATTTATTTATATAAAAATAAATTTTCAAATAAAATAAACATAATCTTTTTAATTTTATATATGTTTTTACCTATTTATGGAATATTTTCTATAACAACTACAAAGGATGTTATTTTTTCTGGATTATTTAATATAGCTTTAATAAATCTTATAGAATTAACTAAACGAGCTGATAATATTTTAAATAATAAGAAAAATTATATTAAATTTATTATTGTTTTTGTTTTATTATTATCATTTAGAAATAATATGTTATATGCGTTAATAATATTTATACCATTTATATTAATTATTTTAAAAGAAAATAAAAAGAAAATATTAGTATTGTTTATTAACATTATATTAGTTTTTTTTACATATGATTTATCTTTAACATATATTTTTCATATTCCATCTGGTCCAAAAATAGAAGCTTTTAGTTTTGTTACACAACAATTAGCAAGAGTTTATAATGTTGAAAATATAGATGATAAATATAAAAGTCAAATAGAAAAATTATATAATAATGATTCGTTAAAAAAATATAACTCTCATATATCAGATCCTGTAAAAAGTGAGTTTAATACAACTGAATTTTTAAATAACAAATCAAAATACATAAAACTTTATATTGATTTAGGATTAAAATATCCCATGGTATATATTGATTCAATAATCAATAATAATTATAGTTTTTTCTATTTGTTTGATAAATTACCTGATTTAAATTCTAAAACATATATTGAAATTAATTGTTTGAGCTTATCAAATAATACATTTAATAAAAGTGAAAATTGTAGCAAAAATGTAAAATTTATATATGATTTTTATTATAATTTAGTAAATAATGCTTATTATCAAAAAATACCAATATTAAATATTTTTATGAGTATGCCATTTTATTTAATGATATTATTTTTAGTTGTAAGTTATATAATTTATAAACGAAAAATTAAATTGTTAGTTCCATTAATGTTACTAGTTTGCTATGTTTTAACAAACTTAATTGCACCAGTTGCTATAGTAAGATATATGTTTCCAGTATTTACATGTATGCCATTAATAGTATATTTATTTTCCTGTGCGAAGACAAAGGATGATTTTTAAAAACTAGATAACTCTAGTTTTTTTAAATGTTTAATGGTATAATTATTATAGAGGTGATAATGTGAAAATATTAGTAACAGGTGGAGCAGGTTATATAGGCTCACATACTTGTGTTGAATTATTAAATGAAGGATTTGAAGTAGTTGTAATAGATAACTTTTCAAATAGTAAAAGTTCATCATTAGATGCTATAAAGAAAATAACAGGTAAAGATTTTAAATTTTATGAAATAGATTACTTAGATAAAGATGCTTTAAATAAAGTGTTTGAAGAAAATAAAATAGATGCTGTAATTAATTTTGCTGGATTTAAAGCAGTAGGTGAATCAGTTCAAAAACCAATTGAATATTATACAAATAATATTTCAGGTGCACTTAATTTACTTGATGTTATGAGAAAACATAATGTTAAAAAGTTTGTATTCTCATCATCGGCAACAGTATATGGTAATCCAGAAAAAATACCACTTACAGAAGATTGTAAAATAGGTGGAACAACAAATCCATATGGGACATCAAAATTATTTATTGAACAAATACTTAAAGATATTTATGCATCAGATAATTCATGGGACATAATAATACTTAGATATTTTAATCCAGTAGGAGCACATGAAAGTGGACTTATTGGAGAAGATCCAAAAGGTATACCTAATAATTTAATGCCATATATTGCAAAAGTAGCAACTAAAGAGTTAAAAGAATTATCAGTATTTGGTAATGATTATAATACTCCTGATGGTACAGGCGTTAGAGATTATATACACGTTGTTGATTTAGCAAAAGGACATGTACTTGCACTTAATAAATTAGAAAAAGAAGGTAAAGGTTTATTTATTTATAATTTAGGAACTGGAATAGGATACAGTGTACTAGATCTTGTTCATGCATATGAAAAAGCAAATAATGTAAAAGTTCCATATAAAATTGCACCAAGAAGAGATGGTGATATAGCAACTTGTTATTCAGATCCAACAAAAGCAAAAAATGAACTTGGATTTGTCGCAACTAAAACAATAGAAGATATGTGTCATGATTCATATAAGTTTGTAACAAGAAAATAGGAGTATAGTATGAAAAAAAAGAAAGTATTATTTATTTCATCAACAGGTGGTCATTTAAAAGAATTATTACAATTAAAAAAACTTTTTGGTAAATATGATTCATATCTTATAACAGAAAAAACTGATTCTACAAAAAAATTAAAAGATGAATATAAAGAAAAAATGGGATATATGGTATTTGGAACTAAGGATCATATGCTTACATATCCATTTAAATTACTTGCTAATTGTTTTATAAGTGTATATTATTTTATTAAAATAAGACCAAAATATATAGTAACAACAGGAACTCATACTGCAGGACCAATATGTTATTTGGGAAAGATATTTGGAAGTAAAATAATTTATATAGAGACAATGGCTAATATAAATAGAAAAACACAGACGGGAAGACTTATATATCCAATCGCAGATTTATTTATAGTACAATGGGAAAGCATGTTAAAAATTTATCCAAAAGCCGTTTATGGTGGATTTATATTTTAGGAGGTACTTATGATATTTGTTACACTCGGAACTCAAGATAAGGGATTTCCAAGACTTTTAGAAGCAATAGAAGAAGCAATAGAAAATAAATACATAAAAGAAAAAGTTATTGTACAAGCTGGTTATACAGAATTTGAATCAAAAAATATGGAAATATATAAATTATTACCAATGGATAAATTTGATGATTATATGAAAAAATGTGATTTATTAATAACACATGCAGGTGTTGGATCTATTATGTCAGGATTAAAATTTAATAAAAAAATAATTGCTGCTCCAAGACTTGAAAAATATGGTGAACATACAAATGATCATCAACTTGAAATAGCTAAGGAATTTGCTAAAGAAGGATATATAATATGTTTAGAAGATTTTTCTTCATTAGGTGATATTATAAAAAGTATAGATAAGTTTAAGCCTAAAAAATATAAAAGTAATAATGATAATTTTGTAAAATTAGTAGAAGATTTTATAGATAAAAATTAAGGTAAGTGATAAAAATGAAAAAAATTACAATTTTATGTTTACATTTAGGATATGGTGGAATAGAAGTTGCGATTAGTAATTTAGCAAATATGCTTATAGATAATTATGACATTGAAATTGTTTCAAACTATAACATATATGGTAAACCATTTTACAAATTAGATGATAGAATAAAAATCAAGTATTTATATAATGGTGGACCTAATAAGAAAGAATTTAAAAGTGCTTTAAAAAAGTTAAATATCTTTAAAGTAATAAAAGAAGGATTTAAATCTATAAAAATACTATATTTAAAAAAGAAATTAATGATTAATTATATAGAGGAATGTGATAGTGATTTAATTATTTCAACTAGAGTAGAGATAACTGAACTTTTAAATAAATATTATAAAGGCAAAGGAATTTTAATATCACAAGAACATGCTCATCATAATAATAATCAAAAATATATAGATAGAGTTTTAAAATCATTAACTAATATAGATTACTTTATGCCTGTTTCAAGAAAATTAACTAAATTCTATGAAAAGAAAGTAGAAGGTAAAACAAAGGTATTGTATTCTCCATTATGTGTTGATTATATACCAGAAAAAGAATCTAAAAAAGAAAATAAAAATATAGTTTCTATTGGAAGATTATCACATGAAAAAGGTTTTTTAGATTTAATAGATGTATTTAGTTTAATAAATAAAGAAGATAATGAATGTATTCTTCATATAATAGGTGATGGAGAGGAAAAAACAAAAATAGAAGAAAAAATAAATGAATTAAATTTAAAAGATAATGTTATTCTTTATGGATACAAAGATAAAGAATTTATTAGAGAAAAATTAAATGATATGAGTTTATATTTAATGACTTCTTATGAAGAATCTTTTGGTCTTGTTTTACTTGAAGCAGCTGCATTTGGTATACCTGCAATCGCATTTTCTTCAGCAGAAGGTGCGACAGAAATAATAAAAGATGATGTTAGTGGCTATATAATTAATAATAGAAATAAAGAAGAAATGAAAGAAAAGGCATTAGAATTATTAAATGATAAACAAAAACTTGCATTGTTTGGACATGAAGCAAGATTAAATGCAGAAGATTATTCATATGATTCTGTAAAAGAAAAGTGGCTTTCAATAATTAATGATATCTTGAATTAAAAGATATCTTTTTTTGTGCCAAATTTTAATTTTTGTATAAAAAGGTATTTTATTGTTAAAAATAATATGAAAAAATAAGAGTTCATTAGAACTCTTATTTTCTTATTCTACTGTAACAGATTTTGCTAAATTCTTTGGTTTATCAATATCACAATTCTTGTTTTTAGCAACATAATATGCAGTTAATTGAAGTGGTAATATTGTAAGGAGTGGTTGTAATAGTGGGTTAGTATCTGGAATAATAACTTTTTCATCATAGAAGTCACCATCTTTATTTAAACTATTTGTTGTAACATATATTACATTTGCACCTCTTGATTTAACTTCTTTTAAATTACTAATAGTTTTATCAGCAATTTTTTTATCAGTAACAATACCAAATACAGGAGTACCATCTTCAATTAAAGAAATAGTACCATGCTTAAGTTCTCCAGCAGCATATGCTTCACTATGTATATAAGAAATTTCTTTTAGTTTTAATGATCCTTCCATACATAATGCTTCATCTATACCACGACCAATAAAGAATATATTATCTTTATCATATATTTTGTCTGCTAAACTCTTATATTCATCTTTATTATTAAGTATTTCTTGCATTAATATTGGTAATTTATTTAAATCACTTAAGAATGTACTTACTTCATTTAATACATCTTTATCTTTACTTTTCTTAGCTAAACTATAAGCAAGGAATGAAAGAAGAGTAACTTGCGCTGAATAAGCTTTTGTAGTTGCAACTGCAATTTCAGGACCAGCTTTTGTATATAATACTTTAGATGTTTCTCTTGCAATAGAGCTTCCATTAACATTTACAATACCTAGTGTATCGCATCCTTTTTCATTTGCAATTTTAACAGCTTCTAATGTATCAGCAGTTTCACCAGATTGTGATATAGCAATTACTAACGTATCTTTATCAATAAATAATTTTTTATATCTAAATTCACTAGCAATTTCAACATTTACTGGTATATTACCATATTCTTCAATTAAATGTTTACCAATTAAACCAGCATGCATAGCGCTTCCACAAGCAACAATAGTAACATTTTTATATTTTGATAAGTCAGGCATACCTTTAATAACATCTTTGCTATCATCATCAATATATTCATTCATCATTTTTTTAGTTACTTCTGGTTGTTCATGGATTTCTTTTTCCATATATTTTTCATAACCATTTTTATCTATATCTTTAGCGCTTCCTTCAAATTCTTTAATATCTTTTTTTACAATATTATTATTTTTATCATATACATTTATATTGTTACTTTCTAGAACGGCAAATTCACCATCTTCAAGAACAATATATTTATTTGTAAAATCAAGTATAGCAGGTACATCAGATGCTATATAATTTTCATCATTTCCTGTACCTATAATTAAAGGACTATTTTTCTTAATCGCATATAATTTATTTGTTTCATCATCACATATAACTCCAAGAGCATATGATCCTTTTGCTTCTTCTTTAAATTTTTTAATTGCATCTACCATATTTCCAGCTTTTCTATATAAATAATCTAAAAGAGCAGAAGCAGTTTCTGTATCAGTATCAGATTTAAATTCATATCCTAAACTTTCTAATTTTTTTCTAAGTTCTATATAATTTTCTATTATTCCATTATGAACAATAGTAATTTTTCCACTTTTATGTGGATGAGAATTCTTTTTATTAGGTTCACCATGAGTTGCCCATCTAGTATGCCCAATAGCAATATTACTTTTCTCATCAAAATTTATTTCATCTTTTAAATTTTTAATTCTGCCTTTTTCTTTTTGAATAACAACTTCATTATCATTTACATATGCAATACCAGATGAGTCATAACCTCTATATTCAAGTCTTTCAAGACCTTTTATAACAGCATCTTTTGCCTTTTTATTCTTTCCTATATATCCAACAATTCCACACATTTTTTATTGTCTCACTTTCTTTTTTGTAATTTTGTTTGTGATATATATTTTGTTATAATCTTAATTTTATTTTTTGTTATATATCTAACGAATAAAATTTTATCCGTGATAGAATCCGCCGAAATTTCGATAACTATCAATCCTCGTCACCAATTTAATGGTCTGGCGCTTATTATTATGTTTACCTCCCTTATCATAATAACTATAATGATTATACCAGAAAAAATATTACATTTAAAGACAATTTACGATATTTTTAATTGTGCTAACCTTTATTTTTTAGTAAAAGTATTGTATAATTTTTTATATTAGGAGGAGGAAGTAATGAAAAAATTAATAAATCAAATATTAAAATTCGGAGTAGTAGGTGGAATAGCATTTGTAATTGATTATGGATTAATGGTATTTTTAACAGAAGTATTTAAAGTGCCAGCATTAATATCAGCTGCTATTTCATTTACTGTTTCAGTTATATTTAATTATATAGCAAGTGTAAAATGGGTTTTTGATGTTAACAAAGAAAAAAATAGTAAGGCAAAAGAACTTATAGTATTTATAATTTTAAGTGTAATAGGTCTTGGAATAAATGAACTTATTATGTGGATTATGGATAAAGAATTTGGAATATATTATATGATTTCAAAGATAGTAGCAACTGCAGTTGTTATGTGTTATAACTTTATAACTAGAAAATTATTTTTAGAAAAAAAGAAAAATTAATAATTATAACTTTGTTAAGTTTTGTTTGAATTGTAGCATATATATGTTATAATTTTTATGTGAAATAATGTAAAGAGGTGTTTTATGACAAGAGTAAAAGGAATAATTTCAAACTTTAAAAGATATTGGTTTTTAATGTCACAATTAATATCAAGAGATTTTAAAGTAAAGTATAAAAGATCTGTATTAGGTGTTTTATGGAGTTTATTAAATCCAATACTTATGATGACAGTAATGGCGATAGTATTCTCACAAATGTTTAAATTTAAGGTAGATGGTATAAACTATTTAGTATATTTGATGACAGGTATAGTTTTATGGAACTATTTTAGTCAGGCATCAAATATGGCTATGACGTCTGTTGTTGAAAATTTTAGTTTAATTAATAAAATTTATATACCAAAGTATGTATTTCCAATTTCAAAATGTTTATTTGTTGGAATTGATTTTTTACTAACATTAATTCCATGGTTAGGTATAATTTTATTATCATATTTTGGACTTGGCGATTATACGTGTCATATTAATGTGTATTATTTAATACTTCCATATATATTCTTCTGTATGCTTATGTTTACAGTTGGAATGGGGTTATTGTTATCATGTGTTTCAGTTTTCTTAAGGGATATATTTCATATATATGGTATAGTACTTACAATATGGAACTATTTAACTCCAGTATTTTATAGTGTAGAAATATTACCTGCTAAATTACAGGCTTTAATGAATTTAAATCCAATGTATCAATTTTTAACTGCAACAAGAACAGTTGTTGTATATGAACAAATGCCAACTTTAAAGACACTTGGAATAATAACTTTATTCGGATTTGGAATGTTATTAATTGGTTCACATGTATTTAGAAAAAAACAGGATAAATTTATATATTATATTTAGGTAGGTGATAGAAAATGATAAGAATTAAAAACGTTTCAATGAAATTTAATATGGATATAGAAAAAGATTTTTCTATAAAGCAAGCATTTATAAATTTATTTACAAAGAAAAAAAAGAAAAAAACAGAATATTTTTGGGCTTTAAAAAATGTTACTTTTAGTGTTAATAAAGGTGATGTTGTAGGTCTAATTGGTAGCAATGGCGCAGGTAAGAGTACACTTTTAAAAGTTGTGAGTGGAGTTATGAAGCCTACATCTGGAAAAGTAGAAGTTGATGGAGTAATTTCTCCTATGATTGAACTTGGTGCAGGATTTGATCAAAATTTAACAGCAAGAGAAAATATTTATTTGAATGGTGCGATTCTTGGTTATTCTAAAAAGTTTTTGGATAGTAAATTTGATGAAATAGTTGAATTTTCAGAACTAAAGGATTTCCTAGATGTTCCTGTAAAAAACTTTTCTTCAGGTATGACTGCTAAACTTGCATTTTCAATCGCAACTATAGTAGAGCCTGAAATACTTATAGTAGATGAAATTTTATCTGTTGGAGATTTAAGATTCCAAGAAAAAAGTAAAAATAAAATGATGGAAATGATTAAAGGTGGAACAACTGTTTTATATGTTTCACATTCACTTGAATCAATAAAAGATTTATGTAATAAAGTTGTTTGGCTTGATCATGGACAAGTTGTAAAAATGGGTGATACTAAAGAAATATGTGATGAATATTATAAATCGCAAATGGGAAAGTAGGAGGTAAACAATGAAAAAGTATATTCACTATTGTTGGTTTGGAGGAAAACCACTTCCAAAACTTGCTAAAAAATGTATAGAAAGTTGGAAGAAATATTTACCAGATTATGAAATAATTGAATGGAATGAAAATAATGTTAATTTAGAAGAATGTCCATTTATAAAAGAAGCGTATTCAATGAAAAAATGGGCTTTTGTTGCGGATTATGCAAGAACAAAAGCAATTTATGAAATGGGTGGAATTTATTTTGATACCGATATGATGATAACAAAAAATATTGATTTTTTGTTAGATAAAGAAACATTTTTAGGAATAGAAGATTCTATGATGGTAAACGCTGCTGTTTGGGGTACATCAAAACCTAAAACAGAATTATCAAGAAGAATATTAGAATATTATCAAACACAAGAACATTTTGATATTGATAATATTTATAAGATAAGTATTCCAAGAATAATAACAAAAATTCTTGATGAATATGGGTTTGATCCAGTATCTAATGAAATTCAAGTTTTAAATAAGAATATATATATATATCCAAGACCATATTTCTATCCATTATCTTTTGATTTTAAAAATAATATTTTCACTGATGAAACTTGTATGGTTCATTATTTTGATGCAACATGGATTCCAAAAAATGAACAAATTGAAACAAAACTTGTTAGAAAAATTGGGTTAAAAAATACTCAAAAATTATTAACTTTATATAGATTTATAAAAAGAAATATTAAAAGATTAATAAAATTATGCTTATTTCCTATATTTTTATACAAAAGATATAAAAGAAAAATAAGTAAAAAATATATATCAAATTTAAATCAAGCATTAATTGATATAAAAAATGTTAACAATAATTATTTAGTTATGCATAATCCGGAATGGTTAGGTGTTACAAATGCCACAATAGAACTTTTTGATTCAAGAGTTAGATGTGGAGAATTATTAAGAAAAAAAGATGTAAAAAAAGTAGCAAATGCAATAATAGAATCAAATGTAAATCAAGTAATATTTAGTGCAATGTGTTTAGGATGGAAAAATCTTGCAATATTATTAAAAGAAAAGAATCCAAATATTAAAATAAAAGTTTTTTGGCACGGTAATCATTCTCAAGTTTCTGAACCATATGGATGGGCTAGAAATATAGAAATAATTGAATTACATAAACAAAATATAATTGATGTATTTGCAACATGTAAGGAAAGCCTTATAAATTTTTATAAAGAAGAAGGATATAAAACAGCATTTATTACAAATACTGTAAAATTAAATAAAAAAATAAAAGGAAATCCTCCAAAGGATAAAGTGAAAATAGGAATATATGCTGCTAAATGTGATGATTGGAGAAAAAATATGTTTGCTCAATTGGCTGCGGTATCATTAATTCCTAATGCAGTAGTTGATATGGTTCCATTAAATTCAGAAGCAAAAAAATTTGCATCATTTATTGGATTAAGGCTAGAAGGCTTGGATAACCCTATTCCTAGAGAAGAACTAATTGAGAGAATGAGTAACAATAATCTTAATTTGTATGTAACCTTTTCTGAATGTGCGCCAATGCTTCCAATTGAAAGCTTTGAAGTAGGAGTACCATGTGTATTTGGTAATAATCATCATTATTTTAAAAATAATGAACTTGAGGATTATCTTTTAGTAGAAAATGAAAATAATCCTATGAAAATAGCAGAACAAATAAAGAAATGTTTAGATAATCAGGAAAAAATAATGAAATTATATCAAAAATGGAAAAAAGAAAATGATGAAAATAGTAAAAAATTAGTGAAAGAATTTCTTGATATGTGAGGTGTATTATGAAAATTAATGAAATAAATAGTTTAAAGAAAAAGGATTATATTGTTTTATTACCAAAATGTGATTATGATATTTATGACAGTGTAACATACAGTTTTCATAATGTTTTTTATCTGGATTATTCATTTGAAAAAAATGATGCACAGATTTTAATTGATTATGTTAATCAAACAGAAAATATGCAGTTGATTTTGTTTGATTATGATGATTTTTATAGATTGATACTTCCTTATATAAAAAAAGAAAAGAAAATAAAGTGGATATATAAAAGTAACTGTGCTTCATTGACGGAAGGAGCTATTCGTACTATTTTTTCAAGTATTATGGAATTTTATGATAGAAATATTATAGATGAAATTGGTTGTATAGATTATGCAACATATGAAGTATTAAAGAATAGTGGATATAGAGTTAAATATATTAAAATGGATGTAGAAAAGAAGAAAAAAATTAATGTGAATAGTGAATCGATTGGTATAATAGGAAATGATTATAATCCTAACCATAATATATACAATGAGTTATCTGCTTTAAAATTAACTGATTATGAAAATGTAAAATTAATTCACACAATGCCTGCAACAGAACATTTTATAAATTTTTTCAATATCAAAGAAAATAAAGTGAATACAATGGATGAAGTTATTAGTAATAATTTTGTTAATTTATATTGTAATTTTACAGATACAAATAATGAATTGATTTTAAAAAGTATGGATTTAGGAATACCTTGTATTTTAGGTAATACTGATATTTTTGATTCAAATGAAATTTTGAAAAATAATCTTGTACTTAAAAGTGATGACGATATTAATGAAATAGCAGATAAAATAGATAATATTAGAAAGAACAAAAAAATAATAGATCAAGAATATTCAAAATTTAGGGAAAAATATTCTTTGGAATCAAGTAAGTCAATTAGTGAGTTTTTACATTAATTTGGAGGACAATATGAGTAGATTAAATATAACTTTTTGTAGTTTCCCAGATTTTTCAGGAAATGCAAAGGCATTGTACGAATATATGTTAAGTAAAAATAATAAAAATTTTAATTTTGTTTGGATAGTTTATGAGCAAAAGTCATATGAAATTTTAAAAAAGAAAAATATTAATGTTATTTTAATTGGTAGTGATAAATTTAGAGAATATATAAAGAAAACAGATGTTTTCTTTACTACACAAGGAAACTTGGATGGTGATAAAACAGATAAATCTTTATATGTTGAATTATGGCATGGAATAGGTCCAAAACCTGTTGGATATGCATGTAAAAATCCTAGTAAAGAAGACATAAGAGGATACAATAATATGAGAAAAATTTTTGATTATATTATTGTTCCAAATGATTTTTGGAAAATTATTTTTTCTGCAATATTTAATGTTGAATGTGATAGAATCAAGAGTTTAGGCATGCCGTTGTTTGATTATTTTGCTTATTCAAATGGTACTGAAAATCTATCAAAAGTTTTAGAAACAGATATTAAGAAATATAAAAAAATTATAATGTATATGCCTACATATAAAAACGGATTTAACCATGAAGATATAAGTTTAATAAATGATAAGAATATTTTCAATTTTGAAGAGTATAACGAGTATGAATTGGATCAATTTTTAAAGGAAAATAATTATTTGTTATGTGTAAAAAGGCATCCAGGTGATAAAACTCAATATCAAAATTATGAATCTGAAAATATAAAAAATATAAATGAAGAGATGTTAATAAAAAATAATGTTTCAGTTAATGAAATAATCAATGCATTTGATATGATGATAACTGATTATTCATCAATTGGTACAGAATTTTTATTCTTTGACAGACCTATACTTTATGCTATAGATGATTTTGAAGAATATGATAAGAACAGAGGAATAATTTTTTCAAATATAGATTTTTGGACTGCGGGTCCTGTTGTATCTACTATTGAAGATTTGATAAATGAAACAAACAAATTGTTAACTGATGATAATTATTATAAAAAAGAAAGAGAAGAAAAATCTAATTTGATGATTTCTGGTTTAAAAAATGGTGGATGTGAGCAAATATATAATTTTTTATTTGATGAAAATGGAAATATAAATAAAAATGTTGTGTATTATAAAAACCCAGAAAATTGTTTAAAGAGAAAACTAGATGAGACAGAAAATATAAATAATAATCTCAAGTTAAATTTAGAAAGTAAACAAGAAGAAATAGATATGATTGTTAATTCTAAAGGATGGAGAATATTAGAGAAAGTTAGAAAAATTAAAAATTTATTTAGAAAGAAAGGCGAATAAAATGAAAAAAAATAATAATGTTTTAATAGTGTTTGTATTGACTGTATTTTCAATTTTAAATCTTTGTAAAAATTATTTTCTTAATGGTAATTTTTCATTTAATATTATTGCAGAATTATTATTATTTATATTTATATTCTTTTTAAGTAATTATAAGTTTAAAAAATATGAGTTCTATAGTAAATTTACTAATTATATGTTAATAATTTTTTCAATTTTATCATTTATTTTTTCTTCATTTAGTGGATTAAGTTATTTATTACTTTATTTATTTTTAATCCTTATTACTGTAACATATATGACATTTACAAAAAATAAATTTGAAGTTTCAATGGTTATGTCGACATCATATTTCTTACTTATTATGGTTATATTTGCTTGTCTTAACCTATTAAAATTTACAGAATTGTTTTTAGTAATTATTTCTGTTTTATGTATATTTTATTTATATAAAAATAAATTGAAATTACAAGAAACTATCGAAAAAATTAATAAAACTAGTTTTATAATATTTTTTGCATTATTTATTGTTGCAATTTTAGGCGGTGCAGGAAGATATATTCATAAGTGGGATGAATATTCATATTGGGCTTATGCAGCAAAAGTCGGTATTGAAGAAAAATCAATTTATGCTGTTATTAGTAAATTAGGAGCAACTAGAGGATATCCACCTATATCAACAATATGGCATTATGTAGTTAGCATATTTTGTGGAGGTTTTAGTGAACCAAATCTGTACATTGGTTTATCTATTTTAACTTTCATCTATTTTATGCCTATATTTGAAAAAATTAAAGATTATAAGAAATCAATTCAAGTATTGTTTGTTATTTCAATAATATTTTTACCATATTTATTTAATGGTTCAATATCATATTCATTAATATATGTTGATTTATTATTATCTTTAATGTGTACATCTGCGATTATTATTGCTGATTCTGAAAGTAATTATAAAGTTGCAATAAAGAAGATTTTAATTATATTATTGACTATAACTTTATTAAAGGTCAATGGTTTTGTTTTTGCATTTACAATAATCTTATTACTATATTTAAAAGATCTTATGAACTCTAAGATTTCAATAAAAAATATATTTATTAGTATGAAAAAATATATTATGCCTGGAGTAATTGTTATTTTTTCATTTTGTATTTGGAAAGTTCTTTCTTCTTTATCAATTTTACCTAATTTGGCATATGATTTCAAATTAGTACCGGATAGTTTAGAAACAAATATAGTTGCAAAACTTAATCCAAAGTTTTTATTAGATTTTTGTACTAAAGTAATGAATTCTTTTGATGAAAGTATTATATATAGTTTTATAAATATTCCTTTATTTGCGTATTTAATAGTTATTTTTTCTATAATATATTATACCGAAAGAAAAAAGAGTAATAAGAATGTTTTTAGAATTATGTTACCATATGTTCTATCGTACATTATATTTTATTTAATAACAGCGTTATCTTTATTCGTAATGTTTTCTGTATATGAAGCATCTACGTTGGCTTCTTTTGGACGATATTTGGCTCCTATTAATATTGCATATTCAATATATGCTATAAACAATTTAATTTCATTAAAAGAAAATAAATTAACAGTTATAATTTGTTTAATAATAATATCTTTAGTCGGTTTTACAAATGTTACTTTTTTTGTTACTGATATAAAAGACAGAAGAGAGACACAACATGTTAGTCAAGCAAGGCAAGATACATTTAATGATATAAATGCAAAGACAGAAGAAAATTCAAAAGTTTTTGTTATTAATCAAGAAGATAATGATACGATAATGCCATTATGGTATGCTAGATATTATTGTTATCCAAGAATTATAAATGTCCATCCTTTTGCAATTACTTGGAAAATAAAAACAGAATCAAATGAATGGGATTTAAAGGATTGGGGATTAACAAAAAAAACTTTTGAACAACATTTAATTGATCAAAATTTTGATTATGTGTTTTTCTATTCATCTACTGAGGAGCTTGAAAATGAATTAAATGATATGGTTGATGATAGAAATGTTTTTAAAAAATATAAATTATTTAAAATAAAAAATAATAACAATTATTTGAAATTAATACCAGTTAAGTAATAGTTAATAAAAAAAAGATAAGTTTGATTTTATAAATTTATCTTTTTTTATTTTATTTTTCTAAAAAGATATATTATTGACTTAGATTATATATTCTGATAAACTTATATTGTAATAATGGTAGGGGGCCAGATTTATGAAGTTAGTTGAAGATAAAAAAATACCATGGATAACAGGGATAAAAGGAATCGCAGCATTATTAGTTTTTTTTCATCATTTCTTTTTGTTTTTTTATCCAGTTTTTTGTAGTGGCAATAGTACAAACAAAATTGTTAATATAATAATAAAAACACCTTTAAATATATTTTCATATGCAGGTAATTCATCAGTATGTTTATTTTATTTGATAAGTGGCTTTTTAATTTCATATACATATTTCTATATAAATAATAAAAATCAAAAAATTAGTTCAATATTTAAAAGATATTTTCAACTTGCAATTCCTATATTATTATCTAGTATAATTATCTATATAATATTAAAATCAGAGATTTTTAGAACAGAAACATTTGTAAATTTATATAGTCAAAATGGTTTTAATAATTATTATAAAGATTTTAATATGAATTTTTTTAATGTAATTAAATCAAGTTTTTATGATATTTTTGCTACTGGTAATTCAGTTATAAATCCACCATTATGGACTATGAAAAATGAATTGATTTTTTCTATAACAACAATGTTGATTTTATCTACTTTTGGTAAAAATAAAAATAGAATATATATATATTTATTTTTAATATTATTTTTTCCAGATAGTTATTTGTCATGTTTTATATTTGGAGTAATATTACTTGAATTATTTGTAAATAAAAATGATTTGTTAGAAAAAATAAATAGAACTGATATAAAAATAATAATTCTTTTATTTGGTTTGTATTTATCGTCATATACATATTTATCTGCACAAAGTAAATATTATTCGTTATTAAATTTTGATTTAGGCAATTTAGACAAAAATGTTGTTTATCATGGATTAGGAACAATGCTAATTATGTTATTTATATTATTGTCTAAACGAACACAAAAAATTTTATCTAATAAAATTTTCATTAAATTAGGTAATTTGTCTTTGAATATATATTTGTTTCATTGGATTGTAATTAATACAATATCTATGTATATTGTTTATAAATTGTTATCAATTTTTGGATATTTTGTTTCAGTATTAATATCATTTATAATTAGTACATTTATTACTATTATTATATCAAAGTATTTTGATAAATATATTAAAAATATAACTAAATTTTTTTGCAACAAAATTATAAAAAAATTAAATTAATATATAATTTTAATACTTAGTCTTTTAATTTGATTATTTATTTGATAAAATATATATAGTGAAAAAGTATAGGATATTATACTGTAAGATATAATTTATGAGGGTGTGAGATGTTTGAAAAAAAAGATATTACTAATTATTCCAGCTTATAATGAGGAAGAAAATATAATAAAAACTTGTAAAAGTATTGATGAATATAATAAAAAAAATGAATTGAAACTTGATTATGTGGTAATTAATGACGGTTCGAAAGATTCAACTCCAAAAATATTGGATGAAAATAGGATTAATCATATTGATTTAATTCATAATTTGGGAATAGGTGGTGCTGTACAAACTGGTTATAAATATGCACTTGATAATGATTATGATATAGCAATACAATATGATGGTGATGGTCAACATGATGTTTCATATGTAGAAAAATTAATAGAACCTATTATAAATAAAAATGTTAATATGACAATTGGTTCAAGATTTATAGATAAAACTTCAAGCCAATTTAAATCTTCTGCTGCAAGGAGAATAGGTATTAATTTAATTTCATTTGTTATAAAATTAAAAACAGGTGTTAAAATTTATGATACTACTAGTGGTTTTAGGGCAGTAGACAAAAAAATTATAAAAATTTTTGCAGGAAGCTATCCAACAGAGTATCCAGAACCAATATCTACTGTTAAAATATTAAATAACAATTTTAGTGTTGAAGAAATTCCAGTAGGAATGAAAGAAAGAGAAGGAGGAAAATCTTCAATTAATTCATGGAAAACAGTTTATTATATGATAAATGTAATTTTATCTATATTAATTTCTAAAAAAGGTGGTAGAAAGATATGAGAACAAATTTAAGAATATTATTAATTGTTTTTTCAATAATTTTAATAATTGAATTATTAAGACTTTTATCAAAAGAAAAAATATCAATAAAGTACTCGCTTGTATGGTTAGCATCATCTTTCTTGATATTCCTTGTTGGTGTTTTCCCAAATTTTGTTGGTTTTTTTACAAATTTAATTGGTTTTAAAACTACATCAAATTTAGTAATAGGAATAATTTTATCACTATTATTGTTAATTACACTTTTTTTGACTGTTATAATTAATGATCAAAAAAATAAAATAAAATTGTTAATTCAAGAAATTTCAATGCTTAAGAAAGAGGGAAGTAAAAATGAAAAAGATTAAATTAAGTATTATTGTACCATGTTATAAAGTTGAAAAATATTTACCTAGATGTTTAGATTCATTGGTTAATCAGACACTAAAAGATATTGAAATTATATGTATAAATGATGGCTCACCTGATAATTGTATAAATATATTAAAAAATTATAAAGAAAAATATGGAAATAAAATTGTAATTATTGACAAAGAAAATGAAGGTGTATGGAGAGGAAGAAAAGATGGAGTTAAAAAGGCAAAAGGAGAATTTATTGGCTTTGTTGATAGTGATGACTATGTAGCATTAGATTACGCTGAAAAATTATATAATGCTGCAATTTCAAAAAATGCTGATATTTCAGTTTGTGGATTTGATCGAATTGATTTAGATACAGGTAAATTGTATTCGAGAGAAATGTGTAAACCTGAGTCAAAAGAAATAATTGTTTCAAAAAATCCTGGTGATATGCTTGAATTAAATGGTGCACCATGGAACAAAATATATAAAGCAGAATTGTTGAAAAAAATGCATGATATGGTAAATGTACCAAGAGTATTGGATGATATGATGTTTTTGCAATTAATATATATCAATGCCAATAAAATTGTATTTATTCCAGATAGTTTAGTTTTTTATATGGTGAGAAAAGATTCCATAATTAATACTGTGAAAAAAGATGCAATTAAACCTACATACGAATCTATGAAAGAAGTAAGAAATTTATATTATAATGAAAGACCAGAATTAATTGATTATATAGATTCATGTGCATTTTTACATCTAGGCGTGTCATTAATGTATCGTATGTCTGAAGATAAAACTTTAGACTTTAAAAGTGCTTTAAAAGAAAATAAAATTTTTTTAAACACTAATTTTCCAAGATGGAAAAAATCAAAATATATAAAATTATCTTATGTTATAACTCATAAAGGAGCTAATTTTAAATTATGGATTGTAAAAATATTTTATAATCTTGGATTGTTTAGATTATTTATTTCTGTATATAAATTTATGATTAAGAAATTTGGAGTAGATATAAAATGGTAAAAAAATATGATTATTTAATAGTAGGATCAGGATTATTTGGTTCTACATTTGCCAATTTAGCAAATAAAGCAGGTAAGAAAGTTTTAGTTATAGATAAGAGAGAACATATAGCAGGTAATATTTATACAGAAAATATAGAAGGAATAAATGTTCATAAATATGGTGCACACATAT
>ERZ773192.242-NODE-242-length-72046-cov-16.454071_pt1 | contig 72046 bp, 79 predicted proteins | sample MGYA00581010_ERZ773192 | MGnify/ENA primary metagenome ERZ773192 (study PRJEB29015, sample SAMEA2737741) | human gut metagenome | biome: human gut; feature: human-associated habitat; material: faeces | place: China | collected 2012 ...
CCGTTCCCTGCCGCTTTAAGTCCTGTAAATGTCGCTGGCAGGCAAGAAACTCCATGCGGCAGCAGGGACGCAAGCCATCAACAATCTCCTGCGCATAGCGATGCGTTACATACATATCTTCATAACTCATGCCATCATCACATCGCTATCCAGTCCGGCATCCTCATTAGCTGCAGCGCCAGCTCGCTTAATAACAAGACGAGCGCGCGCCGTCGGTGTCAGCCCCAGCTTCTCTGCATAACTCAAAGCCTGTTTGCCAAAGGCATCCAGCTTCTTTTTGTCCGGATAAAATTTAACCGCTTCTTCCTCAAACAGGGCCTGATACCTGCAGAAATTTGCTAACACGCGTGCATCCACGTTATCAAAAAGTTCAATCTCCAAACCTTCCTTAACCAGTTCCTTCCAGATTTTATAAGCCGCAGCACACGACTTTTCTTTTAAAAAGGCCGGAACTTTAAGCTTTACGTTTTTGCGCGTCAGCTTTTCTTCCGCAGCCTTGCGCTGCTCAATCTCTGTCAGCGTATAATGCTTACCAATCTTCTGACTTCTGTTAAAGTCAATCACTTTACTACTCTGAGCCGGTGTCGGCATAATCATCACCACCTTTCATAATCAGCAAAAAATAATCTGATAGGGGAATTTTTTAAACAAACGAATGGGGCGCGGTCTGAAGCTTTTTGCTCGCAGAGATTTGCCTACCCTACCCCTTTTTCACAATACAGGAGCCAAATCCGCCGTCTTCTCTGGCTGTTTTGATATTATGACAGCGTTCACACAACGGCTGATGATTGTTCTTATCCCAAAACAAAGCTTTATCGCCTTTATGCGGCACGATATGGTCGACAACCGTCGCCAGCTCGCCGCACACAGCGCAGAGAGGATTCCTGGCTAAAAACCATTTGCGGTATCTTTGCCAGCGTGAATCATAACCACGCTCATTACTGCTGCCGCGATACCTGTCATATTTCAGATGCGCTTCATTCAAATGCTCATCACAATAGCCGCAGGCATTGGCAGTAAGATTAAGACATCCAAGCTTGCGGCATTCTCTTTTTATCCTTGCTGGCACATTCTCACCTCTTTCAGCCAACAAAAAAGCACCTGCAAAACTAGTTGCAAGTGCTTAATGATTTTCAGTTTTCTTTTTCACTAACATATTACCACAGCCAAAAGCAAAAATCTGTATACATTTTGTGCAATCCACGCCGTTTAAACTCCCAAAGCTATAGCAAACTTCTTCATGGCTTTATCGTACTGATAGTACACGCTTCTTCTGGAACTGTAGCCCAGCCTGTCTGCTATAACCTCCATGCTGAACCCATCAATATGACGCATTATCAGAATGTCTGCGTAATGCTCACAGTTCCTGCCCAGACTGATAATCGCCAACGCATCCTCTACCAGCTTCACTTCTTCCTGCTTGGCAGCCAGCCTACAGTAAAGCTGCTGCATTTCTTCTGCAATATTACTCATGGAAGCATGATAAGCAGGCGTATTGCTTCTGCCGCCGTCATAGCTCGTTCCCTTGAGCGGCGCAGGGCCACTACACAACAGCAGCTTCTGTATCTTATTGCGGATATTTTCAATAGCCATGCGGCTCACTCTGTAATTTTCCAGCTTACTTGCCGCCTGTTTATATTTATTTTTCTCCACCGGCTTCACATCCTTTGCCATTCCAGTACACGCAGCCGCGGCAATATTCGGCAGCTGCCGGAAGCCGCTCACTGAAATCAACATCCAGTAAATCTACCTTATGCGCATCAAACTTACCTGCGTAACTGTCTAAAAACTTTTGTGCTAAATCCTTATGTGCTACCGCGCCAACCGCTACCCTGTTATCAAATACTTTAGGAATATCCCTGATAATATACATATCTGCCGCGCAGCGCTCCATCTTCACCAGTCTGCCATTTATCTGATAAGCTAACATTCCTGTTCCTGCCTTTCCTTTCTGCGTTCTCTGCATTCAACCATCCTCGTACATAAGCAGCCGCTAAACTTATCTATATAGCCGATAGTCCTGTAACCATTTGTTCTGCATTTCAGTAAGCCTTTGCACTCGCCGCAGGTCTGGTCCTGCCGTATAATCTCACGCAGCTCTCCAACAGAATCCTGTACCAGTCTTGTCGCAGCATCCGGCCAGTATTTTACCGCAAAGCTTTCTAACTCCTGTTCAGTTATCCCGCTGTCACAACAGGCAGCCGCGCCGTTAAAATTACCGTTTTTAGCCAGTTCAAACATCTTTGCCAGCTTCTGTTTATTATTCAAATACCCAGGCGCTCTTGACTTCTTTGCTGCAGTCTTAGACGCAGGCGGCTGTACTTCCGGAATCGGCTGCTTAGGCTCAACCTGTTCTGCTGCAGAACTCACTCTGCTGATAATCTCCCACATCTTTTCAATGTCCGGATATCTTTTGCATTCAGCAGCAGCAAGCTCAATAGCTTTATCCCATGTCACAGTATCAACCACACAGAAAGCATCCAGCCATTCTTCACACAGTTCCTGCCGCAGCTTAACATTCATGCTGGCAGTAAATTCACCCTGTACGTTTACTATCGGCAGTTTCTTCTGGTCAAACTTGTAAAACGCTTTCAGTACGCTCTGTCTGTTGATATTCATGCAATCCCCTCCTGACGGTAAAACTCTTCCAGCGTAGCTGCATCAGCCTTGTTATCATTGGGAAAACCATCTTCGAGCCAGTTGGTAATGATACCCAGAAGGTAGTTTTGTGGATTACGAATAGCCTTTTCCTTGTTGGCTGCTTTCAGCTCCCTAACAGCTTGCAGTAACCAGCGTGGTGAAGCTGTAACCGCAAAGCTCTGCAGCTCATACATGGTATCAGAACTGAATCTGTCTTTAAGTCCTGGAAACGCAGCATTATACTCACTCACAGCCAGCACAACGTCAGGATGTACTGCTATCTCAGAGAGCAGCTTCTTGTTGTTGTCTGTCTTGTTTATTTTATTTTTTAATATATTATTCTTGTTATGTGTTTCCAAAACTGTTCCCTGACGTGTTCCCTTTTCTGTTTCTGCAGCAGCTGTTTTATCGGCGCAATCGCAGTCAGCATCTGCCTCTAAAGGTGTCGCCAAAGGTGTTCCCTTTTGTGTATCCAAAGGTGTATCCGGCAGCTGATAATACTCCCAGTTTAATATGCGAACTACAGTGCCTTCTTTTTTACTCTTAGTTGCAATAAAACCAACTGCAGCAAGCCGGTTAAATTCAACAGTAAGCTTTTTCAGTGATACGCCACAGCTTTTAGCAAATTTACGGTAGCTGATAAACAGTTCACCAGGATTAAGAACGGCATCTTTATCACTGGTTATCTGCCATTTAGTAACGCTGTGGCAGGCCTGCAGCAGCAAAGTAATCAGTATTACCTTGCCTTCTGCATCAGCACTGCACCATGCCCTGCTTTTAAGCAGCTTTCTGTGCAGCTTTATCCAGCCGGTCATAGTATCACCCTCTCATAGGCGCAACTAAATAAGCACTGTCGCTGCCGCTGCTGCGAATATACAGCTGATCCAGCTTTCCTTTAGTGCTGATGGTTACAGCATCGCCGGAAAGATTACTGATAATACGCATTAAGCGGTTAACAGGCAAATAGTTTTCGCTTTCATTTTCATCGCCTTCCATACTGTCCAGCGGTATTATCTCAATACCGTTTCCGGCTACGCTGGCAGTACTCAGGTAGATGTTTTCCGTATCACTGCAGATTCTCACCTTACTGGTAGCTTCTTCTGCAGTATCTCCTGCAATAACGGCAGCACGCGCTAAAGCAGCCATCAGCCTACTTTTATTAACTGTAATATGCTTTATGGCAGGCTTATTAAATATCCGATCACACGCAAAAAACTGACCGGAAAGCGGATAACACAGATAATCAAAACGCGGCGCAGTAACAAAGATAATATCCTTTGCATCACGCACCAGACGTACTTCCGCACCTTCTGCCAGCTCTGCAATATGCTGCAGATGCAGCGGCAAAAGCTGCAATACAGTTTCCTGATAACAGCCTGTAGACGGCACTACATATTTAGCGGCACAGCTGCTCTGCGCCCCATAGCAGACGGCACTGCTATCTGCTGCTATCTTAATCTGCACGCATCCCCTTATACCTGCCGCGTCTTTAGCAATCGCCACGCTGCAGAACCTTGCCGCCTCATACATAAACTGCGTATTTATAAGGCAGCTGCCATTCTGCGGTACCTTGATTTCCGGCAGCTCTGCATTTAAGGCAGTAAGATTATACTCACTTCCGGCTACATTGATTTTCAGTTCCTTGCTTTCAAACGTCAGCGCTACATCACCGCTGCAGGTTTTAGCCATGGCCATAAACCGCTTGCAGTCTATATACATATCTGCACTTTCTGTTGATACCGTGCTTTTGCCTTCCATACGGTAGGTAAGCTGCTCGCCATTACCGGCTTTGCCAAAGATAAGCATATAGTTTTTATCCCGATGCGGGCAGACAGCAGTAATACGCATGGTATTAAACAGCTGCTTTGCATCCTCATCCTTCTTTTTACCTGCAGGCGCGCTGATCAGAGCCAACAGCTCCATAGTCTTTTTTAATTCTTCTGAACTTACAATGACTTTTACAGACATATACCTCTACCTCATAAATAAAAGGCTGCCTATACTTCCCAGCTTGTTTGTTCTGCGCCGTTGCTTGTATATAGTGCAGCCTTTCATAGCTATTATTGTTCTGCCATACTTTTACCCTTTGCCAATTTAATGCGAACTGCATTCATGATTTTGTTATTTTTTCTCACTTTTATGCGTCTAAATCGTATTTCCTTGAGCATCTTATTCAACGTCAGGCCATCCAAAATAAAATCAGAACTTATTCCAGCTTTTTTAACATCATCTTCAAGTTTCCGTAAACGTTCTTTAGTAATAAAATCACTCATGCTTTACCCTCCACATCTTAGTTTTTTCCGGCGGTTTATTATTCCAACGCCTAATCATTTCTTCTGTGGAAACCTTTGCCTGCAAACTGTTACCGCATTTACACCGGATATATTTATAGCTGCTGTTATAGCCTGTCCCCTTAGTTATGTGTACCTTACGTCCACAACTACGGCAGCGAGCCAGCTCTGCTACACCAAACATATCCTGCTGATCCGGCAGGCAGAAAAAATAGTATTCTGCTTCTGGATGCAAACCTGCACAACCGCTGCAGGGATAATAGTCAATACTGCACTTGCTGTACCAGCGGCAGTTAATGCAATCACCGTTCATGGCACATCATCCTGAAAACAAGCTTCTGCCCCGGAACGATATACCTGCTGAACGCATTATCCTGTTTAGCCTCGCAGTAAATCTCACGCCAGTCCCGCTCATCCTGATACTGATATTTCAGTTCACGGATAATATCATGGAGCGTATCTCCCTGCTTAACATAAACCGTAACAGGCTGATACCTTACCGGCTGCTGCGTATACTGAAACAGACAGTAACAGCCTGCAAGCAGCAATGTACTTAAAATAAAAGCTTTCATTTTATCACTCCCCGTGTTAAAATAAAAGGCGAAATCTGCTGTAGGTTTCACCATTGGGAAGTATGATGCGCCAACATCATACTTCCATTTTTTTATGCAAAAACATCTGACCACCTTGCCTGCAATCTATGCAGCTGCTTTATCTTCCTGCTTTGCTGACACTGATAACACAGTCTGTCATCCGCGCAGACATAACCGATTTCCTGCGCCGTAATCAGATAGTGATAATGGCTGATAGCCTTACCGCAGCGCAGACATTTTTTGCTTTTAGTAACAAATTTACGTTTTGCAGCAAAAGTATTATTCATACTGAACTCCTAAATAATTTTTAATTGTCTTTTTTCTTTTACATATGCACTTACACCCTCTTCATGTTTACGGGCAAACTCTTCTAAGGCCCACTCAGTAACACCAACATTGCCGCCATTACGGCAGACCGTTATCTCCCCGCTATTAATAAGCATTTGCAGTTTTCGTGGACTGATATTCAGTGATGTTGCAGCCTCTTTTACGCTATATATCATCTTGCGCAGCAAAACTGCTGTAACAACTTCCTTCTTTCCAGCATTATCAACTGCAGGAACATATTTTGTGCCGCATTCAGGGCAAAACTTTTGTGCTGCTGTAAGTTCAGTACCGCACTTTAAACATACTTTCATAAAATCACCTCTGTTTTTCAATCTTTTTTCTTTGTATCGGTAAAACCGGCAGGCGGTTTAATAGTCCCGATACGCAAGCCAAACTGCAAAAGCTATTTTGCAAGCTGCTTCTGAGCCGTTTTATTCTGTTCAAAAGCTTCCGGATTTATGACATTACAAATATATCCATCCATTTCTCAACCTCCATTTGTTTTCACACACATAAAAATTAATGATAAAATTCTATAAATAAAAATGTTATAATATTTATTAGATTATTTTTACAAGGAGAACATAATGGCGACAATCGAAGAGGCTTTAATTATCCGTGAACAAGCTAATAGATATATAGAAGAAAGCAAGTTAGCTTTTACTGCTATCATAGAAAAATATGACCCATCGCTTCTTAAAAATATTAATTATGAACGGCAAATTACTGAGTCTTTTCTTCTCAGTAATTTCCAACAACAACAGATATATGAATCCATAATCCGTGTACAAGAGCAGCAAAAAAAATTTTACGAAAGCTTATTTCACAACAATTACCGGTATAAACAGATTTACGAAACTATAATTCATACTAATGATTGGCAGAAACAGCTCTATGAGGCCATTAACTATGCTAATAATTGGCAACAACAGCTCTATGAAAACATTACTTATGCTAACAATTGGCAACAACAGTTCAATGAAGCCTTAATAAAAGCTAAAAACTTTGAACATATAAATGACTACTCAGATATTACTGAGCCAAATTTTGAAAAAATATTACAGCAATGCAAAGCTGTTTCTGTGGCATTAAAATATGACACTGTTTTTAGAAAAAACACAAAAAAGAAAAATAATTTTAAAAGAAAGGTTTCCATCAAAAATGCTCATGCTCTACGTCAGAAATATAAAAATAAACAAATAAATTCTCTGTGCCAAAATATATTGTCCTATTCTCTAAATAAACTTGATATAAAGACGACACCTTTTTTTATCGGAATCATTGAGCATGTCAAAGATTTACCAATACCTGAACATTTTAAAATTTATTTTAGTATAATGCTTATTCCATTATGGATAAGACTCTACTACTTAATTACTCATCCGAACGCTTTATCCGAAAAAATAGATAAGCAAAAAGGAGAAGACAAATAGTAGTACCATAAATAATATCTCCTGTTTGGCTGTAAGTTATACTTAACGGAAAAAGATAAAGCATTATTTCCATTAAATTACGTATTTCACGTAAGACTTTTACCAGCTCAAAGCTCTGCTCTGCAGAGCTTTTTTCTTTTTCCACTACCCTCACCTCTATTCTTTTTTCACAATAATTGACTCAATTTGAATCACTTGCCCTTTATCAAGTATCTGTTCAATAAACGCTGCATCTTTTATGGCATCAATTTGCTTCTCATATCTGCCGATAGTAATTACATAAACTGGTTTGAACTGCTCCATATTCATTGATAAACGGCTGTCAGTTAGTGTTTTCAAAAAATTCTTAATACCCATTTTCTAACCTACTTTTCTCTGAAAAGTAAAAACTGTTCTGCCATTGACACGCTTAGCTGTTAACAGTAGCCAATAACTTAAAAGCTTATGTTTAGGGAACATTATCCAAATTCCGCGATAGTGTTCCCCTTTATTTTTGCGGTCAACAGTGATTTCAACATTATGAGCAGCTAAACACATAAATATTTTCATAAGAAGATAAAGCTTTATCTTTATGAGTACCATCTTTTTATAGCCTTTCTTTTTACTAACATTTATACTTAATATGTACCAATACCAAATGACTGGAGCGATATTATGGATTCAAATATTCTCAACTCTGCCACAACTATTTTCTCAACACTTGTAGGCGGTATGCTGACACTTTCTGGCACATATCTTGTACAATACCTTAAAGACGAAAAAGAAAACGAAGAATTTTTAAAAACCAAAAAGATATACCACAAATTACTTATCCAAGAATTTGAGAAAAGTTTATCCATACTAAAAAAACACGATTGGACGAGTAACCCATATAAAGCTATAGATTATTCTTTTTTCAGAAAAAACAGATTTAAATTTTCAACCTATATTCCAGATGAGGTATATGAATACGGCGAGTTTCTCAAAAAGTGCCAGATAGAAATACATTCTTTTGAGAACGGAGAATCACTCAAAATTAAAAAAATGAAATTAAAAGAAATTGTTTATCTGGCCTCAGAGAAGTTAGAGGATTTACGCCAATTCTGACTTACTTTAAGAATCACAGCAGCATTCAATCCGATATACAGACTTTTCATATACTTTCTGTCAGGTATTATCTTTTTTTCTTCTGCTTCTAAAAGTACAAGTATTTTCCTTATCCGAAAATCAATCATTTGCTCCAAGCTCTGCTCTGCAGAGCTTTTTTCTTTTTCCACTCCCCTCACGCCCCTTTCTTTTCTTCATGGTTATTTTTAAATAAATAACCAATTTCATAACTATTAGAAAAGGCTTTTTCATTTATTTTTATAGCTTCGCTTACCGTAAATTCAGTAACTGATTTTAACTTGTTTCTTGCTGTACGTTCTGTACATCCGATAATAGAAGCTATAAATTTAGAAGCTTCATCAGGTTTAATTCCTTTTTCCATTAAAGCTATATAAAGTCTATTCATTACGCCACCTTCTTTCCGTTAATGGAATTTTACATCTTAAATATAATTCCTTTAATGGAATTTGTCAATGATATTATAACAATATTTTTCCTTTAACGGAAAAATATTGTTGCCTTATATATCCCTCAATGGTATAATCCAGTTTAAGGAGGAAACACTATGCCTTACAAATTTGATGAATTACTTAAACGATTACAAGAAATTAAATCTTTAAGAAAATTAAGAAATGAAGATATAAGTAGAAAATCTAATATACCTATTGGTACTTTATCCAAAATTTTTGCTGGAATTACTACTGATCCAAAAATAGGTACTTTAATTTCTATCGCTGATGCACTTGACATTTCAGTTGACTATCTAATATACGGAACAACCACCAGTTTCAATAATAACGAAAAAGAACTCATAAAAAAATACCGCCAGCTTAATGCTGACGGTAAAAGAGAATTAAATATTATTATTGATGCAAAGCTTTGTGTACAAGCTGAAAGTCAAGAACAATCAGAAAACAAGGTAGGATAATTTTTATAGATTTTACCAAATAAAAAAGCCCGGCATAAAATATGCCGAGCTGCAGCAAATCAAATTATTTAACGACTTCAATAATCTTAGATTTATCTTTATCAATTTGTTTCAGAGCCTTTTCCAGTCCATCTTTTACTGCATTGCTTGCAGAGCCTACACCAGCATAGAAAGAACTGGAAGAACCAGTTGTCACATATCTTTTTACAAATACATAATTACCTTTTTTAGCATCCCAAACCCTAAAGTCAGTAGTAACATTGGTTTTTTGACCTGCACTCATAAAACCTACTGAAATAGTCGGTACTGTATTTGTTACTCTAAAATACATGATATAATCTGCACCCAGCTCCTTGCTTAAATTAGCAAAATCAGCTTTAGTCATGGTTATATCGCGTGCTTGAGTACCAGTTACCATTTCATCTGCATTTACAGCAGAGCCTTTTTCTTCACGGTAAATTTGCACAATGGCATCAGATTCACTGGTCGGGACTAATACGTGCTGGTCCTGCTGTTTTAATGCTAATCTTTCAGAGAAAGTCATCTCTTTCATGGCTTCATCAGAAGGGAAAAACCATCCTTTGATAGTTTCGTCAATTTCAGTGTAAATCTTTTCCGGCTCTGCAAACATGCCAGAACCAGTATCAATGATAGTGTTAATCTGCGCAGCTTCCGCACTTGTAGCATACATGCTGGCAGCCAAGCACAAACCTAAAAATTTCATCATAACAGCTTTTTTCATAAATATTCCTCCCTTTAGTAACATAAGATTTTATATGTTACACTCATATTATAACTTTAATATTTAGATAAATCAAAATTTAAGCACTATATTTAAATTTTATAAAATATCTCTATGACGGATGGTGTTATAATGGATAGTAAATCAGAAAAACTAAAAAATATCATTAAATCTCAATATCCAAGTATCCGTTCTTTTGCTGATGCAGTCGGTATTCCATATACTACTCTTGTAACAGCTTTAAAAAATGGTATAGGCGGTATGGCTGTTGAAAAAGTAATACTTATCTGTGAAAAACTAAACATAGATATCCAAACTTTTGATTCCATATCAACAAAAGACACTGATAGTTTCCCTATCTTGCCAGTTGAAAAAGAACTCATAAAAAAATACCGCGCTCTCGATGAACGCGGTAAGAAATCTGTTTATGAAACTTTAGAACGAGAATTAAAATACGCAACTGAAAACCAAGAATAGTCCGAAAACAAGGTCGGATAATTTTTATAGATTTTGAAAGGTGAAACTTTTTATTTATTAACTTCAAAATTATAACAAAAAGGAACTGTAACTCATGGATGACAACACATCACAATTATCAGATATCATTAATTTTAAAAACAAGCTACTTGAAAAATTAAAAAACTGTACAGATAAATATGGTTCTTTAGGATTAACATGCCAATCTTTCATAAAAACTGTCGAAGACAGTCAATTCATTGAGTTTTTATCAAATAACAATAATGCTTTATCTGATTTAAATTATGTATATGACAATATAGACTTTGCTGACTTAAATTTACATTCAAAACTAAAAATTATTGATATATTAAAAGATATATCAATAATTTTTACCCAATATAAATCATGCAATTCTATATCTGCACCAACATCTGTTGATAATTTAGAAAATAATATTTTTTTGAAATCAGATATAAAAAAAAGATATGACTCAATAAAATTAATGGAAGAAAAAATCCGAAAAATTTATAATTCTATCAATCAAAAAAAAGTAGATGAATTACAAAGTAAAATAAATACCTTATCAGCAGCCACAAAAAAAATCACAACAGATGATATCGATAATCTCAACTATGCTATAAAAAACACACAGGTCAAAGCCCAAGAAATTCAAAAACTAGAAGAACAAATTAACAGCAAGCTTACTGATTGGAATTCTGAGCATAAAAATAACTTACTTGCAGAATATACTAAGTTAAAAGAGGAATTTAAAAATGATATTGACACTATCAAACAAGAAGTTGAAAATGTAAAAACTAAAACTACATCTGAAATCAAGCAAAATATAGATTTGTTCACATCTGAATGTAAGAAAAAATTTGACGACAGTTACACTACCTTTAATCAGATACATGAAAATAATCAGGAAAGATATCAAAAACTATATGACAATGTTACAGAAAGTTTAGCCAATCTAAACAATGAAATTCAGAAAGAAGAATTGGCGCAATACTTTCAGTTAGAATGTAAGAAATTAAAGGGAAAAATAAACCCTTTAATAATTTCATTTTCGTTGTTTTTAACGATTATGTTTTATCAATTATTATTGGGTACAGATTTTTATAATAAATCTATTAAATTAGAAATCTTATTTAAACCGATAGTATCTTATGTATCACTTTTGTTTATATCGTTGATAATTACACAATTTATATCTAATTTAGTGACTTACAATACAAAATCTAGTGAAAGAAGGAAAAACAAATATTTTATATTTAAAAGTCTAACAAATCAAGATACCATAAAAGAATTACTGACTCCCTACTGGTGCTGGCTCATCTTTATTTTCATAGGAATGTATTTCATCGGACATATTTCCTACAATGTTTATACAAAGAATATGGAGAATGCAATTCATTCTATTCAAGATATCTTGCCAAATATGCCATTTTTTATGATTATGGTATGGTTTACATGGTTCGCTTCTAAACAATTTTCGTATATTAAGCAAATTTGTGATGAATACGAATATAAATACGCTCTTTCTAAATCATATTTAAGCTATAAAAAAGAAGCTGGTGAATTGTCCACAGAAAATAAATCCTTATTGGTTTCTTTATTAGATTCAGTTATAAGAAATATAGCAACCAGTCCAGTACAGTCAGTAAAAGCTGATTGCCATACTCCTTTTAGTGAAGTGTTTAATTCTTTAAAAAGTGCATCTGATATAGTCAAGAAAGACAAAACCACGCCATAATACATTTATGTTGTGATACGTACTCATTTAAAATATAAAACTCACATTTCATATATAGAATAAGGAGAACTATTCATGATTATTTTAACTAACATTAACCAACCTAAAGCAATCCCCGCATTTTTCGATACCAACGAAGATTTTATTGAATATACCATAGATGAAGCTACCTGGACTTCCCTCCCTACCGGTGAAGTTCCCACCATGCAAAAATGGGGCTTCACTAAAGTAGTTGATGATATTACCACTAATGAGTGCGGCAAAGAAGACGAACTTATTCATTGGGAAGCTGATATGAATACTTGTTTGAAGTTCTGGAGCGATGCAGTAGAAGGCTGGGAAGTAGTTATATAATATCAAAAAATGGAGATTTCATAATGGCAAATAAAATATTTATATCCTACAAATATTGGGATGACAGTGTATATCAAAATCCAAACTATGATAAAATTAATCACCCCTCTTATCCTAATACCACATTTTTTGCAAAAGTAACACCAAGGAGCTATGTAAATCAACTAAATATAGCCTTGAAAGATTATGCTATTCAAAAATGGGAAAATGATGACGAGGATTTGAGTAAGTTTAAAGATTCTACTATTGCTTCAAAATTACGTGACAAAATTTATGATAGTTCTGTCACTATAGTTTTAATTTCACCAAAAATGAAAGATTGGTTCAAAGCAGAAGAAGATCAATGGATACCTTGGGAACTCTCTTACTCTTTAAGCGAGTATACTAGAAATGATAGAACTAGCAAAACTAATGGCGTAATTGCAGTAGTTTTGCCAGATGAAAATAATAGTTATGAATATTGTATAGAAAATTTACATAACTGTGATTGTGCTTATTTGAAATTCAAAAATAACTTTTGTTTTACAATTATTGGTGAAAATTTCTTTAATAAGAAGGATCCTAAACTATCTTGGTGCCCAAAATGTTTCCAATATCACTATGATGGCATAGATAACCACTATTTTGTCCTTGCAACATGGAATGATTTTATAATGAATCCCCCAAAATATATTGATGGGGCTTTAAATCGTAGTAACCACGTAAATGATTATAATATAAAAAAAACTATATAAAAAATCCTTCAATATAATATTAAAGCACTGGGAGAGAAATTATGGTTTATAAATTATTTCAATAATAAACCTTATTTTCATTTTTTAATCTCGAAATCAAGCAATCTAAATTAACACTTTTAAAATGTTTAATATAATCTTCGACATTATAGTCAAATTCTATTTCCATACTTTCAAACAGAGCTTCCTTACTAGTATCTTTCATATATTGAGTTGCTTGAAAAATTTCAAAGTAAATCCAAGGAGAATTTGTTACTGCTTCGTTTATAAATGACCTACCAGTATTTAAAACAACAAAATATTTAGTTTTTCTAATAATACTTCCTAGTGCTGTCGTCAACAACATTCTTACATGCGAAGCTATATATTTTGTTTTGTTATAATTATATATATACCCATTAGAATCGCTATTAATGACAGAAAATTTATCGTTTAAATGATTTTCTAAATCATACATATTTTCCCATACCAAAGAATCTATAAAAACTTTTTTACCTGTTTGATATTTTATCACGTTAGCTAGTTTACGAGCTAACTCCAAATCATTATGAGAATGAGATAAAAAAATATCAGCATCAATATTGGGATACATAAAATCCTTTAGTTTATTAGCATTTAAAATACATTTATTATTTGTATTGTCTATAGTTATACAATCAACTATCATATCTTTTATATTTTTTTCATAATCTTCCAAGAAAATTGTCTTCTCATTAACACGCATTTTTGAAAACTTACTATTCTCATAATTTCTTAAATCTCTTTCTGTAATTTTTAAATTAATTGCTTGTTGCATGATAAAGACCCCTTTCGCCTCAAATATTTACTTAATATAAATGAATTCATTAATTATTTAAACATTCTAGGATATCAGTATTAATAATAATAATTAATGCTATAATCGATAAATAAAATAAAAATACAGACGGAGATAAAACTGCCCTAAAAAATACTTTTAAATTTTCTTCTACATCTAACTCGTATTTTGTATAATCTCCTTCATCTACATTTTGATATAACTTCCTATATAATTTTTCCAAACATAAATAATATGCATCCAATAATGCAAATATAACTGTACTTAAAACCAATAAAACACCAATTTGTTTTTGTATAGTTACAGAGATAGATACTTTATTTATATTAATCGCCATTAAAGCCACAAATATTGTTAAACAAAATTTTTTCATACTTAATGAATTATCTGCCATTCTTTTTACTATATTCTCTATGAATTCCAAGTGCTTAACCTTATCGTAATTAGGCTTATTATTAACTATTTCAACGATAATCTTTGTCTCTTTCATAACCAAACACCTCTAAAATTAATACAAAGATACATAAATCAAAAAATCCCCCGATGCTACCAACACCGAGGGATATGCAGTAAAAGCTACCAACAATTACTGCCAATGTAACAACCCTCAAGCACAAGGCTGTGTACGCTAATATTATAGCATATACCAGCCTTAGTTAACTATACTCAAAATTAGAAAGGCTGGTATTTTTATGTCTGTTTACGCTATCAAACGTAAAAAGGGTACTGTATACCGCTATCGCTTCATGATTGATGGCCAAATGATTCAATCTGAAATCTATGACGATAAGCAGCAATGTAAAAACGATGAAATAAAAGCTAAAGCAAGGATTTTATCCGGTACTTATACAGAACCATCTAATAAAACTGTACAGGAGCTGTATAAGGAATATTGTACTTTAAACCCGGTACGCTATCACAGCCAGGTTGGAAGAAATACGGTTTTAAAAAACATGGCAGCCTCTTCCCTTGCTGAGATGAAAATAAGCAAAGTGAAGTCTATACATATTGAAAAGTTCATTCATTTTCTCAGGTCCAACAATTTAAAAGAGTCTACAATGCGTACCTATCTTAATATATTATTTGGCTTTTTCAACTGGCTTACAAAGCATGAAATCATTGGACATAACCCTACTACCCCCATTGACTTGCCGCCTGAAAAGATTCCTCCTAAAACTGTTTTGACATTGGAAGAGTATCTGTATAGGCTGAAAATAATAAAAGAAGACTACTACCCTCTTTACAGCGTTGTTTTACTTATGGGTATGTTTGGATTAAGATGTGGCGAAGCATGCGGCATAAATGTAGATGGCGACTTTGATTTTGATAATAATACTCTAACTGTATCTCGCCAATATAATAATGTTGAACATGGAGCAAGAATTTGCGCCCTGAAAACATCTACCAGTGAACGTACTATTCCTATCATAGACTTTGCCCTGCCGTTAGTTAAAGAACATATACACTATGTAAAAAAGCAATTTATGCGTGGTAACCTTCCCATGCCGGATGACAGAACAATTCCATTCTGCGTATCAGAAAAAGGCGGCCGTATGCGCCCTATAAGAGCAGCGTTTTACTGGAAGAAAATTGAAAAAGCACATAACTGGAAACATGTACGCCTATATAATCTCCGTCACACCTTTGCTACTATCTGCAGGGATGCCGGAATTAATATTGATATCATAGCAGACTTTTTAGGTCACGCCGATCCAAACACAACTAAAAAGATATATGCTCAGAAAACAGTTCTGCAATTTAAATCTGCTTCTGAAAAATTGGATAATCTCTTTAAAAATGCATAAGAAAAGGCAGCTCACTATAACATGAGCTGCCTTTTTAGTTCTAAAAACCTGACAAAAATCTGACAAATAACATTGCGTTTTTTTACATTTCACTGCAAAACCTTTTCTGAAAAGTAGCTATTTTACTAAGGTTTACGCTATATTGCCAGAATAAAATCTGTCATCTTCTTTATTTAAAGTAGTTAACACCGGATTTAAACAGCATCTGATCTTTGTTACCATAGATATTTCTGTACAGACCGTCAGCAAAACGTTCAGTATGACCCATTTTACCCAATACACGGCCGTCCGGACTGGTAATACCTTCAATAGCATACAAGCTGCCGTTAGGATTATACGGCATATTCATTGTAGGCATACCATTATTATCTACATACTGAGTAGCAACCTGACCGTTAGCAAACAATTCTTTGATAACAGCTTCCGGAGCATAGAAACGACCTTCACCGTGAGAAACAGCAATAGCATGTTCATCGCCCGGTTCACAGCAGCTCAGCCACGGAGATTTATTAGATACTACTCTGGTAGTTACAATCTGAGAAATATGGCGGCCAATAGTGTTAAAGGTCAAAGTCGGAGAATCTGCGGTCAAATCTCTTACTTCACCATAAGGAACAAGGCCAAGTTTAATCAAAGCCTGGAAGCCATTGCAGATACCAAGGATAAGGCCATCACGGTTTTCCAGCAAATCGCTTACGGCTTCTTTAATACGCGGATTTCTGAACATAGTAGCAATAAATTTGCCGCTGCCGTCAGGTTCATCACCAGCACTGAAACCGCCCGGAATCATGATAATTTGAGAGTTATTGATATATTTAACCATCTGTTCTACAGATTCTTCAACAGCCTGTGCAGTAAGGTTGCGTACTACAAAGGTTTCTGCTGCTGCACCTGCATCTTCAAAAGCACGCGCACTATCATATTCACAGTTGTTGCCGGGGAATACCGGAATAAATACGCGAGGTTTGGCAATAGTAACCGGCGCAGTCAAAGGCAGATTTTCTTTATACAGAGGTTGGCAGATATCTGCCGGACTTTCTGTATCAGGCAGTTTATAAGGGAAGATGCCCTGTAAAGGCTGCATATAAGACTGCTTAGCTTCTTCTACACTGATAACAGTATCATTGATGCTGATTTCAGCTTTATCAGTCAAATGACCAAGAAGCATATAATCTAAACCATCAAACAATTCTTCCGGTTCACAGCCAGCAGCAAGTTCCAATACGATACCGCCAGGCTGTAAGGTAAACAGATTATCGGTATCATTAAACGGTTTAATGAATTCAAAGCCCAGATTATTGCCAAGGCACATAGTAGTAACAAGTGCAGCAATACCACCGTCTTTTACAGCAGCTGCTGCCGCAATCTTACCTGCTTCCATTGCACTGTGTACTGCAGTAAGGTTTTTACGCAAAGCTGCAAAATCAGGCACTTCTGCATTATCACGCGGGCAGGACAGAAAGATTACTTTATCACCTGCTGCTTTAAAGTCAGCAGATACGGATTTATTACCGTCAATAACGCCTACAGCAAAGGAAACCAAAGTCGGCGGAACAGTTTTATCCATAAAGGTACCGGACATACTGTCTTTACCGCCAATAGCAGGCAGTTCCAAGGCATCAAGAGCAGTAAAGGCACCTAAAAGTGCACTGAAAGGCTGGCCCCAACTTGCGCTGTCATGCAGTTTCGGGAAGTATTCCTGTAAAGTAAGACGCAGTTTGGACGGATCTGCACCTAAAGCTACTGCACGTACTACAGATTCTGTTACAGCATACATAGCGCCGTGGAACGGACTCCAGCAGGCAACTTCCGGATTATAACCACAAGCCATTACAGAAGCAGCGGTGGTTTTGCCATTCAGTACAGGAATACGTCCTACCATACCTTCGGACGGAGTCAGCTGTTCTTTACCGCCAAACGGCAGCATAACAGTACCGCGGCCGATGGTGCTGTCAAAACGCTCGGACAAACCTTTCTGACTGCATACATTAAGGCGTCCAAGGTTATTAAGCCATGCAGATTTAATGTCAGAAGCTGCTGTAACGACTTCCGGAACTTTTTCAAAAATATTTTCTCCCTCAGCTTCTTCTACAGTAACAGCAGTATGCTGTGCAACACCGTTAGTATCAAGGAAAGCACGGGACAAATCTACAATCTTATCACCTCGCCAGTACATTACAAGACGCGGATCTGCAGAAACTTCTGCTACAACAGTTGCTTCAAGATTTTCCTGGTCAGCAAAAGCAATGAATTTATCTTTATCAGCTGCAGCAATAACTACTGCCATACGTTCCTGAGATTCAGAAATAGCCAGCTCAGTACCATCAAGGCCTTCATATTTTTTCGGAACTTTATCCAGATCAATAACCAATCCGTCAGTCAGCTCACCAATAGCTACAGAAACACCGCCTGCACCAAAGTCATTGCAGCGTTTAATCATAGAAGTAACTTCAGGATTGCGGAAGAGACGCTGAATTTTTCTTTCAGTAGGAGGATTACCCTTCTGCACTTCTGCACCGCAGCTCATCAAAGAATCAACAGTGTGTTCTTTGGAAGAACCGGTTGCACCGCCACAGCCGTCGCGGCCAGTTTTACCGCCCAAAAGAATAACAATATCGCCGGCAGCAGGGCGTTCACGTCTTACTGCACTGCGCGGAGCAGCACCAATTACTGCACCAACCTCCATACGTTTTGCTACAAATTTATCATGATAATATTCCTGTACATGACCGGTAGCAAGACCAATCTGGTTACCGTAAGAGCTGTAACCAGCAGCAGCGCCAATAGTAATCTTACGCTGCGGCAGTTTGCCAGCCAAAGTATCAGCAACAGGCACTCTGGGATCAGCAGCACCGGTTACACGCATTGCCTGGTATACATAGGAACGGCCGGACAACGGGTCACGGATTGCACCACCCAGACAGGTAGCTGCTCCGCCAAACGGTTCAATCTCCGTAGGATGATTATGAGTTTCATTTTTGAACATTACAAGCCATTCTTCTTCTTTGCCGTCAATTTCTATCGGCACAACAATGGAACAAGCATTGATTTCTTCTGAAACATCAAGATCAGCCAATTTTCCTTCTGCACGCAGTTTTTTCATACCAATAACCGCAATATCCATAAGAGTTATAGGTCTTTCGGTATTTTCACCATACACGCCTTCACGTGCAGCCATATACTTATCATATGCTTCCTGAATCGGTTTAGTATATACTCCAGGAATAAATTCCACATCATCAATCTGCGTCATAAATGTGGTATGACGGCAATGGTCGGACCAATAGGTGTCCAGAACTCTGATTTCTGTAATAGTAGGCTCACGATGCTCTTCATTGAAATATTTCTGGCACCACAGTAAATCTTCAAGGCTCATTGCCAAGCCCATTTCTTTACGCAGAGCTTCTGCTTCGTCACGGCTCATTGTTAAAAAACCTTGTACAGACTGAATTTTTGCCGCCTCTTCGCAAGTGCTTTCCAAAGTTTCAGGCATCTCCCAAGCTGCTTCACGTGCTTCAATGGGGTTAATGCAGTAAGCTTTAATTTTAGCAAATTCTTCTTCAGTAAGAGTACCTTCCAGAACATATACCTTGGCTGCAGCTACAACCGGGCGTTCTTTTTGGGTAATCAGCTGGATGCACTGCTCAGCAAAGTCTTCTCTCTGGTCATATTGACCAGGCAGAAGTTCTACAGCAAAAGTAAAATTACCATCAGCTACTGTTAATTCTTCAGCTACAGTATCAACAGGAGGCTCAGACAACACGAGTTCTTTTGCCATAGCAAATTCTTCATCATTCAGACCCATAACATCGTAGCGATTAATAATGCGGATGTTCTGCAAACCTGTCATCCCCAGATTATTGCGTAAATCACTGAGCAAGCCATGTGCTTCTACAGCAAAAGCATCCTTCTTTTCCACAAAAATTCTTCTGATACTACTCATAAACATCAGCCTCCCAAATTTATTCGAGGTTATTTAAAAATATTCGTTAATAAAATTACGACACTTTGGAAACATACTGTCAAGTACAGCAAGTTTTTCAGAGTTTTCAGCTTCAATAAGCCCTGCTTCTGCAAGCTCCGTTGCAGTAAAAGCACCAAAAAACATTTGCGTAAATGCAGCCATATCCATCGTGACATCTTCCTGCTCTGTAGTGCTTATACTATTAATTTTACCTTTAACAGCACTCAGTTGCAACAGGTGATTATTACCTGCGATAACATTATCTGTAAGCAGCAGATTAAGGCTTCCGTCAGGTATCTGCTCATTAACAGGAAGCTTGGACAAAACCAGCCGGGCATCAATACAACGTGCCATCATAAAAGGCTGCAGGCTGCCGCTAAGCTGCTGGTCTGCAAAATGCAGGTAAGTCTTATCCCAACCCTCTGCCAGCCAAGTAAATGTATCTACTTCACTTAGATGCTGTGCTGCATATTGAAGCAGACGATTTTTCACCTTTTGGGAAGGTGCCAGTAATTCTACTACAGTAAACGTCCTATCCTGCAGCTTATACAGCATATATCCTGCCGGCACATCTTTTTCATAGCATACAGCACAATGAATATTTTCCAAAGCATGCACTTTCAGCAGCTTGTCCCACTGAAAATCAGTGCGCACCGGCACACCATTCCACTGCTTAGTAATATTATAATAAATTTCAGCTAAAATTTCCTTATTTAAAGGTAAATATTCTACCTTTAAATCCACGCTAAAGCCTTTAAGCTTCAATTTTGCCAAATCCATAGTATAGTTATGTCTGAAATAGCAGTAACTAAACTGATATGGTTGATAGATTCCTGCATGAATAGGCATAAGCAGCACAAATGGAATTTGCTGTGTACGCAGAATATCAAAGGTTGTTTTTAACAGCGGTTCAAACAGATGACTTCCTCTTGCTGCAGGTGCAGTAGCCACACCGACAATATAAGGAGTAAGCTGTTCAAATCCTCTTACACGCAGCATATATGGATTAAGATGCAGCATGTTAAGCAATTTGTCCTGCTCGTCAAAACCACCTATGACCATATTGTTTTTACAGCAAAACTCACTAAAATACCATTGATAAAACGGATCGTCTTTTTTTTCAAAAGAATAGTCCCATAATTGCATAACCTGGGAAATTCTTTGTTCATTCACCATTTTAAAAATCATTTCTGTTTCCTCATTTTACAAGCAGGCTGTACTTTTTAATCATAAACTCTGGATGATATGATTCTTTTGCTCTGCGCAGGCCCTCATGTCCCATATCCTCTTCCCTGTTGATATAGGTAACATCCTGCCAGGCATGTTCAGCAAACTCTTTGTTAATAGCTGTATACAAACCACGAATTTCATGGTTAGCTTTTTCTACATGCAGAACAGCCGTATCATCATTAATCTTTTTACCGAAGCTGAACGCCTCTATCTTGCCATATACACGAATAGCACCGCCGCGCAATCCCAAGGCATCAAAATTGGTCAGTGCCTGTCTGATGGCATACTTTTCACAAATAAGTGAAGGATCTTCAGCAATCCTGTCATCACACCATTGTTCGCCAAAGCCAAGACATTCAGCTATATTATTACCGTCAATAGGCTCATACACATAGTCAGGATAATTTTTCTTAAAAGAATTGTAATGATTTTTCTGACCATGATATTTTCTTCCAGACAAGGTTGCTAATTTTTCACGCAGATAAATATAATCCCAGTTATCTCTATCTTCAATAAACTCAGCATCTGGAAGCACCTTTGCCAAACGTTCCTTGGTCATTTCGTAAATACCGTGCATTTCAAAAGGCTTACCCTGAGAAAATTCGCGTAATTCAGCAAATACCAGCGGCAAATCTTCATCAGCACCGCCAATTGGCGGTAAAAAGAAATCTACATTATCACGTTTTACTTTTATCAATAAAAATCCATGTGCTACACACCAGTAAATATTATAGCAATCGCGCCACACAAAAAGATTTGAAAACGCACATTCACTGCCGCGATACATCGGATTAGACATATAACTTTCAAATAACTCTTTCTGCTCAAGAGTTACCGGTTTAAACTCTAAAATCGTTGATACCCCCAGTACATTAGATAAATTTTTACTTTTATATTATATCATAAAATAATTGTTTTTGTTTTAATTGTTAAGTTGTTAACACTTAGTTCACATAATCAAAAAGCGCTGCCTTTTACAGCAGCGCAAAATACAATAAATTCAATAACTTTTATTCAATTTTACCAATATTCTTTCAGCAGCTACTACTCCGAGCAATCCAGTCACAAACTGCGGTACACTCATCCCAAATAGGATATTTTTTACTAATACGCTGTTTTCCAGCCGCAGAAAAGATAAAACGATATATGCACCAAGATACATAAGCAACGCTTTAACTGCAGGCGGAAGCAGATAATTAAAAACAAAAGCTCTTTTTTGCCGTAAAAGCACTACATAAAGCATGTTGCCTGCTATCACTACTGGTATCAGCAGGGGCAGTAATAACTGGCCCTGCATATAAGCCAGCACCGGCAGCAATATTGTTAGTAATGCAGCTGCTTTAAATCCACTGACTCTGCTGGTAATGATAAGCATCATATTTACCAAGGTACCAATAATAAATGTACTTACTACAGGCGGCATCGGCAGCACCAGACGCAAAGACTGCATAATAACAGTCAAAGCCATCAACAGCGCTCCCAATACCAATTTTTTATTCTGCATCTTCTTATTTAGCCGGACATTCAGCAGCTACAAACTCTTTATACGCATTTTGCAATGCTGCAGCCATTTGACCAGGCTTGCCGTCACCAATAAAGCCGCGGTCAATTTTTACAACCGGCATAAATTCACAGCGCGGTCCGCAAATAAATGCTTCATCTGCTTTTAATGCAAATTCTTTGTCAAAAGCACGTTCGATAACCTGCAGCTGTAAATCAGGAGCCAGTCTTTCTACCAATAGTTTTCTGGTGATATTTTTATGAATAAAATTGTTTTCCGGATGCGTCCACAAAATACCATCTTTATAAATAAAGAAGCTTGCTTCTGTAGTTTCAGTAATCTTACCATCACGTACAAACAATGCATCAAAAGCATTAGAAATAAACGCTTTTTGTTTAGCCATAGCTTCCGGCATTCTGTTCAGTGTATTGATATCACAGTGCTGCCAGCGGATATCTTCTTCAGTAATAAGATTTACACCTTTTGCGCGTCTTTCTGCCAAAGCATTTCTATCAACAGGCACGATAAACATCGTCAGATTAGGAATGCACTGCTCAGGATAAGCCAGACCATAAGCACCGCTGCCGCGAGTAACCTGAGTATATACTTCACAGTCGCTTACACCTGCAGCCTGCAGCAGATTCTCGTGGAATTCAACCAGCTCTTCAATCATGTATACGCCGGGAATTTTGCTGTGAATTACAGACTCAAACAGATTATTCATATGCGGCAGTAAAGCAAAGCAGCGTCCGTTATATACAGGAACGATTTCAAATACACCATCACCAAAATTATGTCCACGATCGTCGACATCAATAAAAGCCTCATTTTTAGGCATTATTTCACCGTTAATTAAAACCAGCTCTTCAGCCATTATTTAAACCTCCAATAGAATAAAATTTAGACTACAAATAAAATTCATATTTTCATCACGCAAAATACTGTATAATAACATATACAGATAATTATTATACAACATTTCTATGTTTTTGTCTTTAACAAATCAAAATGCAGCTTAGTTATGCTTGAATTATTTAGGAAGGAGTACCTCCATGGCCCACTTACCACAAATTATTATCGACCTGGCAATGATTCTGCTGGTCGCAGGTTTTACCACTATCTTATTCAAAAAAATCAATCAGCCTGTAGTCTTAGGCTATATCATCGCTGGTTTTATTACCGGCCCACATTTTAATTTTTTCCCCACTATTTCGGATACTGCCAATATCCAAACCTGGTCAGAAATCGGCGTTATTTTTCTGCTGTTCGCCCTTGGTTTGGAATTTAGCTTCTACAAACTAAAAAGTGTAGGCAGTACCGCTTTTATTGCCGTAACTATTATCCTTGGCGGCATGTTTGGTGCAGGTTTTCTCTGCGGTAATCTTTTGGGCTGGAGCCAGGTTGACAGCCTTTTTCTCGGCTGCATGCTAACCATGTCATCTACAATCATCATCATCAAAGCTTATGATGATTTAAAAGTTAAAAATGAACGTTTTGCCTCTATTGTACTGGGCATTTTAATCATCGAAGATATTGCTGCTATTGTCATGATGGTTATGATCAGTACACTTGCTGCCGCTACGGCCGATATCTCCACACTTGACCTTATAAAAAGCATACTGCGCCTTGTCTTTTTCCTGGTGCTTTGGTTTGTGCTGGGCATGTATCTTGTTCCTACATTCTTTAAACGCACTCGTAATCTTGTTAACGATGAAACTCTTATTGTAGCTTCTACGGGCTTATGCTTGGGTATGGTCGTTTTAGCTACTAACATGGGCTTTTCCTCTGCACTTGGCGCTTTCATCATGGGCTCTCTTATTGCGGAAGCTCCCAATGCTGAACATATCGAGCATCTCATTAAACCTCTCAAGGACCTTTTCGGCGCAGTCTTTTTTGTATCTGTAGGTATGCTGGTAAATCCGGCTCTCCTTATTGAATACGCTCTCCCTATCCTGTGCATTATCCTTGTTACTATTATCGGACAAATTATTTTCTCAACTTCCGGTGTTCTTGCCTCTGGTCAGGATTTGAAAACTGCTATGCGCTGCGGATTCAGCCTTACTCAGGTAGGTGAATTTTCCTTTATCCTTGCTTCCATGGGAAGTTCACTTAGTCTTACAAGCGATTTTCTTTATCCAATAATCGTAGCCGTTTCAGTAACAACAACTTTTACAACGCCTTTCTGTATTATGGTTTCTGAACCTGCTTACAATACTGTAAGCAGATTGCTGCCTGAAAAAGTTTTAAATACACTCAGCCGTTATACTAATAATGACAATGCAGAAGCTAAAGAAGACGCTGACTGGTCCAAATTATTGCGCAGTTATTTTATCAGAATGTTAATTTTTGTTACCTTGCTTATTGCTATTGCTTTAGGTGCAAACTTTTACCTGCTGCCATACCTTGCTGATGTACTGCAATTACCTCTAGCAAACTTTATCGCTGGCGGCATCACCTTAGCTATTATGGCTCCTATTCTGCGTGCTTTACTGCAAAACAGAACCGGCAATGCAGAATTATTTTCTGTGCTGTGGCTGAAAAAACGCTCTAACCATCTGCCGCTGCTTATTTTAGTATTCTTTAAAATGCTGACCTCTGCATGCTCTCTCTACTTTATCTTTAATACCATTATTGGTCTGCAATCACTGCTTTCCATCTTAGCAGTTCTGGCCTTCTCCTATTTTATTTCTTCCTCCGACTGGCTGCTCAGTGAATACCTGCGTATTGAATCACGTTTTCTTGTAAACTTAAACGAAAAACACATGCGCCGCCATCGTGAAAATTCAGCAGACAGCAATAATGGCTGCTTTAACTGCTTCGACCAAGATTTTCAGCTTGTCAGCTGTAAAGTACCGCAAACTTCTTCTCTGATTGGTAAATCGCTTAACCAGCTTGCTTTCCGCGAATTATATGGCTGCAATATTTTACAGGTAACTACACCACAGCATACTTATGATATGCCTGGTGGCGCTCATGTACTGAAAGAAAATTCTCAGCTGCTGCTCATAGGCACTGCATCACAGCTTAAGCTTCTGAGTACAGCCATAGAAAGTCAACGCATAGAACTTGAACCAATAAACAAACCTGTCAGCCTACGCGAATTTATGCTGCAAAGCTCCAACACAGAACAAGACCATTTTCTTTCCTGTGCTATCAGTATTGACCGCCATTCTCCTATTTTAGGCAAGTCCATGAAAGCTGCTAATTTACGTGACAGATGGAATTGCTTGGTAATAGGCCTTGAACGTGGTGCCTATATTATTACAAATCCGAATGTTTCACTGGTATTTGAAAAAGGCGACCTGCTGTGGGTACTTGGCAAACAGAAAATGATTAATACCTTGGTGCGTGAAGAAATTCTTTAAATCTATGAAAAAAAGAGGAAATTCAAACGAATTTCCTCTTTTTTATTTCTGCACTTTACCTTCCTGCTGTAATTTTCTTATATAGTCCGCCTTGGTAATCATGCCATACTTTGTTCCGGTCTGAATAAAAGACTCCAGCTGATGTACTTTGCCTTCACGAATCAAATTGCGCAAAGCAGGTGTCATCGTCATTATCTCAAAGGCAGCTACTCTGCCGTTACCGCAAGCATCAGGTAGCAGCTCCTGACAAGCGATTCCCTGCAGGCAAGCTGCCAGCTGACTTTTAATCTGCTGCTGATTTTCAGGGAAAAAATCTATAATCCTGCTCACAGTAGTTACTGCATCACTAGTATGTAATGTTGCAAATACTAAATGACCTGTCTCCGCTGCTTTCAGAGCAGTACTCATTGTGTCTTTATCTCTTAATTCACCTACCATAATAACATCCGGGTCTTCCCGCAACGCACTGCGTAAGCCTGCAGCAAAGGATTTTGTATCACTGCCAACTTCTCTCTGGTTAATAATACTTTTCTTAGCTGCATACTTGTATTCTACAGGGTCTTCGAGCGTAAGGATGTGCATACTTTGCTCCTCATTCAGCTTATTGATGAGTGCTGCTAAGGTTGTAGATTTGCCGCTGCCAGTAGGCCCTGTGATAAGTACAAGTCCATTTTTCAGAGCAGTAAAATCCTTTACAGTTTGCGGCAAGCCTAATTTCTCACAGGTAGGTATTTGTACCGATATCAGCCTTATGGCAGCAGCAATATTGCCGCATTGACGAAATATATTCATACGGCAGCGGATAGCATCATTTAAATAATAAGCAAAATCCACTTCTCCAATACGTTTAAATTCTGTATTTAAATGCTTTGTCAAAACTGCTGCTGCAAAGCTTTCCATATCTGCAGCAGTTACAATATTATCGGCTAATAGTAATAACTTACCCTGAAATCGCATCATCGGCTTACTCCCAACAGTAAGATGAACATCAGAAGCTCCCATTTCTCCAGCTTGTTCTAATAATGTCAGCATCTTATCACCTTCTCTCAGCTGCATACTGAGCGTATCAGCTCGGCAACAGTCGTATATCCTGCTATCACCTTATCAATGCCATCTTGTTTTAAGCTTATAAAACCGTGCTGACGTGCAGCCTCCTGTATCATCGTCTCGCTGTCATGATGCAAAATAAGACCAGTTATTTGTTCGGTTATCGGCAATACCTCCTGTACTGCCATTCTTCCTTTATAACCAGTGAAACCGCACTTTTCACAGCCCTCTCCTCGCTGCAGGAGTAGTTCCCTCTTAGCAGGTACATGCAAGAAATTCTTTTCCCAATCTTCTGCCTCATACTGCTTACAGCAATGCGGACAAATTTTTCTGACCAATCTCTGAGCAACTACACCACGTAGCGCAGACGCCAAAAGAAAAGGTTCAATTCCCATATCTAATAATCTTGTAACCGCGCCGGCCGCACTGTTAGTATGCAGAGTGCTTAATACCAGATGCCCGGTTAACGCCGATTGAATTGCTATTTGCGCTGTTTCCGCATCACGTATCTCTCCTACCATAATAATGTTTGGGTCTTGTCTAACAATAGCCCGCAACCCTTTGGCAAAAGTAAGACCTGTTTTCGGATTTACTGCAACCTGATTAATACCGGCAATTTTATATTCAACAGGATCTTCAATAGTAATAATATTCTGCTCCTGTGTATTCAGCTCATTTAAAGTAGCATATAAGGTTGTAGATTTACCGCTGCCGGTAGGCCCTGTAATTAAAACAATACCGCGCGCAGTTTTGTACATGCTTTGGTACAATTTAAGATTTTCTTCAGAAAAGTCCAGCTGATTCAATGAAAACAAAGTTCTCTCTTTATCAAGAACCCTGATGACCATTTTTTCACCTCTGATAGTAGGCAAGGTAGAAATACGCAGGTCAATACAGCGTCCTTCTCTCGTAATCTCCAGTCTTCCATCCTGTGGTACTCGTTTTTCAGCAATATCCATACCGCATAGTACCTTGATTCTGGAAATAACCGAATTATGTCTGGCAGCAGGAATATCTTTTATTGGTCGCAGCAGGCCATCTATCCTTAGTCTTACTCTTGTCTTTGTATCCAAAGGCTCAATATGAATATCACTGGCATGAAGTTTAATCGCCTTTGAAAAAATATTTTCCACAATATCGGCGGCCTGCATATCATTTCCATTCGTACTTATACCATCAAACCCATTTTTATCACTTGCAAAATATTTCTTGTCCACGTATTATGCTCCGTTCTCTGTATTGATAAACTACAATACGCTTTATTCTAGCACTTTTTCAAAATAAAACAATTGAATTATTTGAATTTATAGATTTTTCATTATTTTCACAATATTGAATTGTCAAAGGAAAAAATTTGTATTAGAATGTAAAAGCTTTTTATTTTACCGCAAAGAAGAGTTTATATGAAAAGATATTACGAGTCTTACAAACATTCGTTTCTGCGAATAACATCCTGTATTTTAATTTTTGGAGCAGCTTATTATAGTTATAATTTTCAAAGTCCGGCAGCGGCAAATAATGCTGCTTTACCTGCCAAAACAGCTCGATTTAAAAACTACATACCTGTACAACCTGCAACTCCGCTCCGCAATCCTTTTTTATCCAGCAGAACTATAGACAATATAGCTCCGGAGAACAAAACTGCATCTGTAACCGCCCTACCCATTTTACGTGGGATAATAGCACATGAAGATAAGGCTGTCGGTATTTTTGAGTATAACGGGCAAAGCAGTTATCATACCGCTGGTGATAAAATCGGTCTCTATACAATCAAAAATTTAACATCAAACACAGCAACTATCCTGACCGATTCGCAACAACAGATTATACTGAAATTGGAAGGCTAAATTATGAAACTAAAAAATTTCTTAATGACATTTTCTGCTGCTTGCCTTCTTATGCTGAGTAGTACACCAGCGAATGCAGCAGATACAGTTTCACTGCAGGTACAAAATGCAGAAATAAAAGACGTGCTGCAGGCAGCAGCATCTATTTCAGGCAAAAACATCATTACAGACGATACTGTAAAAGGGCGTATCAGTATCAATATACATGAATTGCCGCTTACTAAAACACTTGACATCATCACTGCTACTAAAGGTTTAAGCTACCGCAAGATAGATGATGTCATACTGGTCTCATCACAGGAAAATCTTACTAAATATAATAACAGTGTTGCTGCCTATAAACTAAATTACGTTCCAGCACAGGATATTGCAGAACCATTAAAAGCACTTTTTTACAATAGTAAGCTCACTATCGACCCGTTAACCAACACTATACTTTTTACTGGCAGCAATGCAGAAGAACAACGTCTGCGCAGTGCACTTGCTGCGCTAGATGTACCATCCCAACAGGTAACTCTGGAAGCTAAAATTATCGCCGTTAACAGAGAACAATCTGAAAACTTAGGCATAAACTGGAATTGGGACACCATTCCTCAAAGAAATGAAGATCATAAATCAGATAATACTGACTCTGATAATAGCAGCGATAACGAATATTTTGGCGGCAGCTTTAAGTTCTGGCATGGTTACACATTTAACTTTAATGCTGCCTTAAATGCTCTTTTCGCTGACGGAAAAGCCAAAATACTTGCTACACCGCGTATTATTACTGTACCTGGAAAGGAAGCAAGTATTTTCATCGGAGACCACATACCTGTACAAACCGAGAAACATGACAGCAGCGGTACATATACTGCTACGGAATATCTGGATGCAGGTATCAAGTTAAGCTATACCCCTATTGTCAGCAGCGACAGCAAAACAATTACGGCCAGCGTACACACAGAAGTAAGTACGCCTACATTGATCAGTGAAATACGCAATTATAAAATTACCAGTCGTACTGCCGATACTAACGTACGTATGCACAGTGGTGAAACTCTTGTAATCGGCGGCTTAATTAACGAAGAGGAACAAAAAAGTATTCAAAAAATCCCACTGCTTTCAAATATTCCTTTACTGGGTGAATTATTTAAAAATCGTACTACACGTAAGGTTAAAACAGAAGTCTTAATGATTTTGACACCTTATATTACCGAAGCAGGAACTTCCCCTGCCATTTATAATCAGCAACTGCTTGAAACTGCTATTCCTCAGGAAAATATTCATAATTAAGTACACAAAAAAACTCAAGACAAATAATTTCGTCTTGAGCTTTTTACTTTGAAATCCTTTTATTTAAAAAAATTATATATCTTCTTAAATCTGCTTACAGCCTGTTTAATATCAGCCGCACCAAGAATACCGCTTACCACTGCCGCGCCGTCAGCACCTGAAGATAACACAAGTTCATAATTATCTGCAGTAATTCCTCCTATCCCAACGACAGGTATGCTTACGCTTTGGCAAACACATGCTAATTTATCTACTCCCAATGTATTAACATCAGTCTTTGTATTACTGCCAAAAACAGCACCGCTGCCAAGATAATCGGCACCATCAGCAAGTGCCTGCACAGCCTCCCTCTCATTATGTGCAGAAACACCAATAATAAAATCGTCACCGCAGATACCACGAGCTATTTTGCAAGGTAAATCATCCTGACCCAGATGCACACCGGCAGCTCCGACAGCCAGAGCAATATCTATTCTGTCATTAATAATGAGCGGCACACGATACTTGTCTGCCAATGCTTTAAGGCTAACTGCCTCTTTATACATCTCAGCACCATTTTTGGCTTTACCACGATACTGCAGCAGCGTAACTCCTGCCTGCAAAGCTTCTTCCACTGCTTCTAACAGGCAGCGGCCATGCAGACAATTTTCATCTGTAACCAGATAAATACTGTAATCAAGAATAGGTTTCATCTTAGTTCTTTCTTTCCGGATTAAGATTGATAACATTCCACTTGGTAGTTACATGGTAAACGCAGTCTAAAAGGCGTACTTTAAACATCCCTGGCCCATCTTTCTTTTCCAGAAAGTTAGCCGCTAATTCCGCACCCTGTCCCATAATAACTATGCCAAGAGCAGCAGCAGCCAGCATATCTTTTGTCACTGCAGCACAGCAGGCGCATAAAGTAGACGCCATACAGCCGCTGCCAGTAATATCCTGCAGCAGTGGATGACCGTTATTAAGTACAACTGCCTGATGACCGTTACTGATATTATCAATTTCACCAGTTACAGCAAAAACACAGTTATATTTTTTAGCTGCCTCCTGAGCTGTTTTTAAAGCATCGCCTTCTTCGGTTCCGCCTATATTATCTACGCCAGAACCACCTGTCTTATTTGCCAGCAGCGCTGCACATTCACTATGATTACCGCGTACAATACTGATATAGCCCTTATTAAGCAGCTTGACAGCAAAATTCAAGCGCATGGAAGAAGTCATTACCCCTACCGGGTCCAAAATAACAGGTATGCCTTTAGCCTTAGCTACAGCTACGGCTTTTTCCATGGCAATCATCTTATTAAAATTAATTGTGCCCAGGTTAAGCAGTAAAGCATCGGCTCCGGCAGTAATTTCTTCTACCTCTTCAGGGTCATCTGCCATGACTGGAGAAGCACCGGCAGCTAATGCCATATCGGCACAGCTTTCTGCTGTAACATAGTTCGTTATATGATGTATAACTGGTCTTTGCTTACGTAATTTATCAACAATATCACCAAATTGAGCTTTCAAATCCATTATTCTAAAATTCCTACCTTTCTGTATAAATCAACAAAATGATGAGTAGGCCCACAGCCACTTCCTATAGCCAGGCTATGTGCTATCGCTTCTGTTACATATTGTTTAGACGCAGCAACCGCATCTGCAAGGTTCATCCCTTTAGCCAGATTTGCTGCTAAAGAACTTGACAAAGTACAGCCTGTACCATGTGTATTTTTAGTAGCAATTCTCTTGCCGCTGAACCATATTTCCTGCTTGCCATCAAACAATAAATCATCAGCCTGGTCTTCCAGATGCCCGCCTTTAACCAGCACAGCCTTTACACCAAGATCAATAATTTTTTCAGCAGCAAGCAGCATATTAGCTTTATTTTTTACTTTCATCCCAGTAATAGCTTCTGTTTCCGGCAAATTAGGTGTCAAAAGAGTAGCCAGAGGCAATAATCTTTTAATTAAGGTTTCACAAGCCTCCGGAGCTAACAGCGGATAACCGCTTTTAGAAATCATGACAGGGTCTACCACGATTATCTCCGGCTTATATTTCAGCAGACAGTCAGCAATAGTTTCAATAATCTCCGGTCGTGATACCATCCCAATTTTTACTGCATCAACTCTTATATCATCAAATACAGCTTCTATCTGTGCCTGTACAATTTCACAATCTATATCCTGAACTTTGGTAACACCACAGGTATTCTGAGCCGTTACCGCTGTTATTACACTCATGCCGAATGTGCCATGAGCAGCAAAAGTCTTCAAGTCTGCCTGAATACCGGCACCACCGCTGCTGTCACTGCCGGCAATAGTCAGCAAATGCTTCATGTTATCGTACTCCTTTATCAGTAATATGCAAAGCCTCAAAAATATCCTTTACACAGGCTTCACGTTTATACAAATCATCTGCAGAAGCAATATCTGCATTTAAAGCAAAAATATACGTCTTACCACTTTTTTCCTGATGCAGCCAGCCTATAAACCAGCCAATCGGTATCTGAACATTATCTGTTGCCCATCCCGTTTTACCATACCAGCTGCAATCGCTATCCATAGAAAGCAGACAAATTCTTTGCACTGCCTGCTGATTAAATTCGCTGTATGGCAGCTGCAGCAGTACCAGTTTTTTCAAAAATTCAATCTGCTCATAGGCACTTATCTGCAAAGAATTGTCCAGCCAAAAAGCATTTTCTGTGCCTATCTGTCTATTGCCATAATCCAGTTTATTTAAATGCTCCTGCATGCGATTTTTACCAATCATAGATGCCATGTATTTATAAGCAGGTACCTGCGAAATTTTAATAGCACTCTGCAAACTGGCATCACTTTTCCAGCTTTCAAGAAAAACCGGCTCATTGCTATAATGATAGAACACTTCATCAACACCATGCACACAACCAGTTTCTAAAGCAATCAAGCTATGCGGTATTTTAAAGGTAGAACCGGGAGAAAACCGCTTAAATGCTCTGGCACTGTTATACATCAGATACTTTTTATTACTTATATCATACATAATAAACGTGCCGGTAAGGTTATACTTTGCAAACACATTTGCAACACCATTTTCTTTCTCAAAAGCATGTACGCTGCAAGGCATTATTAACAAGATACATAATATTACAGCACAAATACTAAACTTTCTGCGCATCTTTCCCCCCAATAAAAAAGCAGGCACAGGCTTATCTTCATAAGCACTATGCCTGCGCCTGCATATTATATATTACAGAACTTCTTTTACTTTTGCAACAACGTTTTCCACAGTGAAGCCGTATTTCTCCATCATCACATCGCCAGGAGCGGAAGCACCAAACTGAGTGATACCTATAACATTGTTATCACTGCCGGTATAACGGCTCCAGCCATAAGGTACGCCAGCTTCTACAGCAATCTTAACTGCATCATGCGGCAATACGCTCTCCTTATATTCTGCGCTTTGATTTTCAAAGGCATCCCAGCTGGGCATGGATACAACGCTTACATCAATACCTTCAGCAGCAAGTTTTTCCTGTGCAGCCAAAGCCAGATGTACCTCACTGCCAGTACCAATCAAAACAGCAGCTGCTTTTTCTTTTGCCGGACTTAATACATAAGCACCTTTATACGCATTCTCATGTACAAGCTGAGCATATTGATGCAGTACCGGTAATTTTTGACGGCTCAGCAGTAAGCAGGTAGGTTTATGCAGATTCATGCAAGCCTGCTGCCATGCTGCAGCGGTTTCCAGCGCATCTGCGGGACGGAATACGCTTACGTTCGGAATCATACGCAGAGCCATAGTCGTTTCTATCGGCTGATGAGTAGGACCATCTTCACCTAATGCAATACTGTCATGGGTCAATACGAAGATTGCTCTGATTCCCATAAGAGCTGCCATTCTGATTGCAGGACGCATAAAGTCTGCAAATACCAGGAAGGTACCACCAAACGGAATGAAACCACCATGCAGAGAGATACCGTTTACCACAGTACCCATAGCATGTTCACGAACACCAAAATGAATATTTCTGCCCTTACGATCAACACGGCTGAAGAAACCTTCGTTCTTCATGATAGTTTTGTTGGAAGGACCAAGGTCAGCACTGCCGCCAACAAGGCTCGGCAGCTGCATAGCTAATTTTTGAATGATTTCTCCGGATGCTTCACGAGTAGCGGTTTTAGCAGTATCTGCGAAAATTGCTTCCAGCGCTGCCAGATTCACCAAAGTAGTACCATTAATGCGCGCTTCCAGTTCAGCAGCAAGTTCAGGATATACTACTTTGTAATCAGCCATTAAAGCTTCCCATGCTTTTTGTGCTTCTGCACAAGCTGGTTTTTTATCAGCAAAATGAGCACTTACTTCTTCCGGAACATAGAACATCTTATCAGACGGCCATCCAGCTTTTTCTTTAGTAGCAGCCAAAGCTTCGCCACCCAAAGGCTCGCCATGGCAGGACGGGCTGTCCTGTTTCGGGCTACCGAAACCGATATGAGTGCGTACAATAATCAAAGACGGATGCATAGTATCAGCCTGCGCTTCTTTAATAGCAGCTTCCATTGCTTCAATATCTTCAGAATCTGCTACACGCAGTACCTGCCAACCATAAGCTTTAAAGCGCATTTCCACGTCTTCAGTAAAAGCAATATCAGTGCTGCCTTCAATGGTAATTTTATTGTCATCATAAAGATAGATAAGTTTGCCAAGTCCCAAAGTACCAGCTAAAGAAGCAGCCTCACAGGAAACACCTTCCATCAGGTCGCCGTCAGAAGTCAGACCATAGGTGTAATGATTTACAACTGCAAAATCTGGTTTGTTATATTTTGCTGCCAGCATAGCTTCGGCAATAGCAAAGCCTACACCCATAGCAAAACCATGACCCAACGGTCCGGTAGAAGCATCTACACCGACAGTATGACCATACTCAGGATGTCCCGGAGTCTTGCTGCCCCATTGACGGAAGTTTTTCAATTCTTCCATAGGCAGATCAAAGCCAGCAAGATGAAGCATAGCATATAAAAGCGCACTGCCATGGCCGGGAGAAAGGATAAAACGGTCTCTGTTGAACCATTGCGGATCAGCAGGATTATAATTCATAAAACGGTCCCAAATAGTATACATCAAAGGAGCTGTACCCAAAGGAAAGCCCGGATGTCCGGATTTCGCCTTTTCTACCTGGTCAGCTGCCAGAAAACGTAAAGTATTTACACAAGCCTGGTCCATTGTCTGCATTATGGAAAACCTCCAATATTGTACTATATTTTAAATTATTATAACATATCTGTTTTGTCATGCAAAGTTTATGCTGTACTTTTTTCAGAGATACCGTAATATTTTTAACACTATAAAAAATGCAGCCAGCAAAAAAGCTGACTGCATTTCTCTCTACTTATGCCTCTTTGCGTTCGGCAACAATTTTTTCTGCCAGTTTAGGCGGAACATCTTCATAATGATCAAATTTCATTTCAAAGGTACCCAAGCCTTGAGTCAACGCACGCAAATCAACTGCATACTCAGTAATTTCAGCATACGGAACTTGAGCAGATACGACACTCATACCATCTTCTACACTCTGCATGCCCAAGATACGGCCACGTTTAGAGTTCAAGTCACCAATAACGTCGCCCATCATGGAATCTGCGCAGGTAACTTCCAAAGAATAAACAGGCTCAAGCAATACAGGTTTGCATTGTTCCATTGCTTTTCTGAACGCAATATTGGAAGCTGTCTTGAACGCCATTTCAGAGGAGTCGACAGTATGGTAAGAACCATCCAACAGAGTAATGCGCATATCTACAACCGGATAACCTGCCAGTACACCTTTTTCCATAGCTTCACGCATGCCTTTTTCTACAGCTGGAATATATTGACGCGGTACTGCACCGCCGAAAATCTTATCAACAAATTCAAAGCCGCTGCCGGGAGCCAACGGTTCCATCTTAATAACTACATGACCATACTGACCATGACCACCGGACTGTTTCTTATGTTTGCCTTCTACCTCAGCACTGCCGCGGATAGTTTCGCGATATTCGATAATAGGAGCTTTCAAAATAGCTTCTACACCAAATTTACGCTGCATACGTTCCATAATAATTTCAATATGCTGGTCGCCCATACCACTGATAAGAGTTTCCTTAGTAACGGAATTCTTAGTTACGATAATAGTAGGATCTTCATCCATCAGGCGGTTAAGAGCGGACATGATTTTTTCTTCGTCGCCTTTTTTCTTCGGATAAATAGCTCTGGTATACATCGGCAGCGGGAAATCAATCGGAGCAAATTCAACAGGATGATTTTTGTCGCACAAAGTATCACCGGTAGAAGTATACTGCAGTTTTGCAACTACACCAATATCACCTGCAACAACGGCTTTCATGGGGATCTGTGTTTTACCGCGCATAGTAAAGATGCTGCCGATACGTTCATCTTCTTCACGTCTGGAATTATAAACAACACTGTCGCTCTTAATGCTGCCGGAGAATACACGGAAGTAGCTGAGACGACCTACAAACGGATCAGAAGTGGTTTTAAATACCAATGCAGACATAGGAGCATTCGCATCGCAGATTTCTTCTTCACCAGTTGTTTTGTCGGTCACAATAAAGTCATTCAAAATAGCCGGATAAGTAAAGTCAATAATCGCGTTCATCAAACGACCCAAACCGATATCTTTATATGCACTGCCGCAAAGCATCGGATAAATAACTGCCTGACGAATACCTTTAATAAGGCATTTCATAATTTCTTCATCGCTGATGGTTTCACCGTCCAGATAACGCATCATGCAATCATCATCAGCTTCTACAGCTGCTTCAATCATTTTTTCACGAGCTGCTTTAGCTGCTTCCATATATTCTTCCGGAATTTCAATTTCATCGGAATCATTGCCATTAGCACGATAAGCCTTCATCTTATACAAATCAATAAGGCCTTCAAACTTATCTTCCTTACCTAACGGCAGCTGCAACGGTAAAACATGTTTGCCGAATTTTGCACGAAGATTGTCAAGAATGCTGTCAAAGTCAGCATTTTCACGATCCATTTTATTTACAAAAATAATACGGGGAAGGTTAGCTTCTGCGGCAAGTTTCCAGCATTGCTCAGTACCAACCTGTACACCGGAGGTAGCACAGACAACAATCAATGCGCTGTCAACAGCTCTGAAAGCACCTTTTACTTCTGCTACAAAGTCTGCAAAACCAGGAGTATCAATAAAATTGATCTTGGTATCACGCCACTCTACAGGAGCCAAAGTAGCATTAACGGAAACTTTACGCTTAATTTCTTCGGGTTCGTAGTCAGTGGTGGTAGCCCCGTCTTCAACCTTGCACATTCTGCTGATCGCACCGGAGCGATACAATAAAGCTTCAGTTACGGACGTAGTTCCGGCCCCACCATGGCCCACAATAGCCACATTTCTGATTTTGTCACCAGTATATTCTTTCATAACTTCTTCCCCCTTTATTGTTAGGAAATTAATTGTGTGGAGAGTTCTATGAACATACTTGCTATTCCTGCTTTTTGATAAAAACTAAAAAACAAAGTATTTTTCTTACTAAAATTGTAAAACAATTAACAAAAAAGGAGCAGCTTTCGCTGCTCCAAACATAACTATTATTTTAATAAATCACAGGCATATAAGGCGCACAATGTTTTTGCGTCAAATATTTCTCCGTCCTTAATCATACGCTTTATTTCTTCCATGGTAAAGCTCTGCACACCAATAAATTCATCGTCATCAGTATGCTGACTGTGGCTAGTTAAACCGGTAGCTTTATAAAGATGGATGACCTCATCTGTAAAAGCCGGTGTAGTAGCAATAGTAATCAGCTTTTCCATATGCTGCGCAGTATATCCGGTTTCTTCACTGAGTTCACGCACTGCACATTCATCCGGAACTTCACTGCCATGATCGAGTTTACCTGCCGGTATCTCCCACATCACTGTGTCCATAGGATAGCGGCATTGTTTAACCATAACGATTCTTCCGTCATCGAGCACAGGCACTATAGCTACAGCTCCCGGATGACGAATAAACTCACGCGTAGTTTCACTGCCATCCGGCAAAAGAACAGTATCCACCTCTACATGCAGTAAACGTCCGTCAAACACCTTTTTATTACTCAGGAACTTTTCATCCAGACCCTTTTCATGAAATCTTTTAATCATTTTATTGCAACAACTCCGTTTTTTTCAGCCTCTGAGCCTCTGCCAAAAGCTCCGCCGCACTGTCATAAGCAGCCTTACTGCCGCTGCTGCCGGAAGCCATACGCATAAGCTCATTGATACGCTGCTGCTCATCAAGTACAGTCAGCTCTGTCGCTGTTCTGCCGTTTGCGCTCTGCTTTTCAATATAGATATGCCTGTCTGCAAATGCAGCAATCTGAGGCAAATGAGTTATACATAATACCTGTCCCTGCAAAGCAATAGCAGCTATTTTTTCTGCCATTTTCCTTGCTGTTACACCACCGACACCTGTATCAATCTCATCAAAAACCATTGTAGGTACTTCCGTCATATTACGCATAACTGTCTTAACAGCCAAAGCAATACGGGAAAGCTCACCGCCTGAAGCAACCTTTTCCAGTTCATTAACAGGCTCACCTACATTGGCACTGAACATGATTTTGATATCATCGCAGCCATACATACCAAATTTATCGCTGCAGTGAAACGCAAACATCAACTTACCCTGCGGCATGGCTAAGTCATGAATATGATTAGTAATCAGCTGCTCCAAAATGCTACCATTCTTTTTACGTAAATCAGATAACAAATTTGCTTTCTGCTGCAAACTGCTTTTTATCTGCTGCAGCTTTTTTTCAGCTTTGGCAACAGCAGCAGCAATATCCTGCAGCTCAGCATATTTTTTTTCAGCACGATGCAAATATTCCAGCACAGCTTCAGTAGTTCCGCCGTATTTTTTCTGCAAGCGATAAATTAAATCCAGTCGTTCCTGTACTTCCGCTGCGCGTTCGCTATTAAAACTGCTGCTGTCCAGATATTCGGCCAGCTGCTGGCTACAATCATCCAGATTTATCCAGGCACTGTCAACACTTTCCAGTATTCCGGTAAGTCTTTCATCATAACGACAGGCTGTCTGCAAACTGCTTTTAGCTTTTGCCAGCATACTTAAAACAGCATTATCATCACCCAGCAAATTATGAGCTGTATTTACCGATGTAATAATTTTTTCGCTGTGCTGTAAAATTCTAGCCTCCTCTTCCAAAGAAGCTTCTTCGCCTGCCTTTAAGGCAGCATTTTTAATCTCGCGAATTTCCCAATCATAACGATCCAGCAGTAAATCTTGCTGAGAACTGTCAGACCTCAATTCCTGCAATTCTCTTTCAGCCTGTAAATAATCCTTATAAAGATTTTGATATTCCTGCAGCGCGCCGCTTATTTCTTTGCTGCCAAAGGCATCTATCAACTTCCTTGGCGCATCAGGATGTAATAACGCCTGATTCTCATGCTGTCCATGAATATCAACCAGTAAGCCGCCGACTTTTTTTACTATAGCTACCGGTACCTGCACTCCGTTTAAATACGCACGGCTCTTTCCTGCTGCAGTAACCTGTCTTTTGATAAAAAGCAAATCATCCTCAATATCAATGCCCTGCTCTTCCAACAAGCTTGCTGCTCCTGGAACAGAACTGATATCAAATACTGCCTGCACCCAAAAACTTTCACAACCGCTGCGCAGATAATCAAGAGAAGCTCGTCCGCCTAAAACCAATCCAAAAGCATCTATCAGAATAGATTTACCTGCACCTGTTTCACCGGTAAAAACATTAAATCCAGGCAGAAAATCTACTCTGGCATCTTCCAGTAAAGCAAAATTATGAACATGCAAAGACTGCAGCATCTTCCTTACCTCTGCTTAGATATGGTCTTTAAAACGGTGCATCAAAATACCGATGCCTTCTTTATTAGCAACAGCAATGAATACAGTATCATCACCAGCAATAGTTCCAAGTATTTCCGGCCACTTCATATAGTCAATTGCATAAGCAACAGCCTGAGCAGTACCAGGAAGTGTACGTACTACAACCATATTATCAGTAGATTTTACACTGACAATGGAATCCTGAAATGTTCTTTCCAATCTGCCCGGAGTCAGCAGCATATTATGCTCTTTAGGATACGCATAGTGATAATGTCCGTTAGCATCAGGAACCTTTACAAGCATAAGTTCCTTGATATCACGGGAAACCGTAGCCTGAGTTACTTCAATGCCTTCGCTGCGCAAAGCAGCAGCAAGGTCTTCCTGTGTTTCAATCTTGTTTTTGTCAATAATCTCTTTAATTTTTGCATGCCTGGTCATCTTCATAATAGTTCACCTCAAAATAAAATGCATCTTGTCAGATATTACGCATCAGCTTCTGCTGCCATGTCTGATAATAATCCCTGCTTGTCAGCCTGATAAATTGCATGGTGTAAGGGCTCTTACGTATGCGTACACACATATCATCAGTAACTGCAATAACATTCTCTCCATCGGCAGAAAGCAGCAGTTCCTCACTGCCAGGAAGCGCTCTGAATTCTATCATCTCTGACATTGGAATTACCAGCGCTCTTGCCGTAAGAGAATGTGCGCACACCGGCGTAATAACACTTATATCCAGTTCCGGCTGTACCAGCGGTCCTCCCGCAGACAAGGAATAGGCTGTGGAACCGGTAGCAGTCGCAACTATAATCCCATCTGCAGCATATGTACCAGAAGCTTTACCGTTAATATACATCTGTAAATGTGCCAGTTTGCTGAAAGTTCCTTTAGCCAGTACTAAGTCATTTAATGCATCAGCAGTTTTAAAGATTTTATCATCTTTAATAACTTCTGTCCTAAGCAAGCTTCTGTTTTCATAAGAAAAAATTCCCTGGCTAAGCTTAGTAACAGCTTTATGAATACTGTTGGAATCAATCTCAGCCAAAAAGCCCAGCTTGCCAAAGTTAATGCCAAATACAGGAACTTGAACGGGAGCAAGATATCCTGCCATTTTCAATAGTGTGCCATCACCGCCCAACGAAACCCCCGCATCCAGATTACTCAGTTGCTCAGAATCATTAAGAGCATAACTTGCACAACCATAATCAGCAGCAATACTGCAGGGCAAAACCGGATCAATACCACATTCCCTGCACATGGAGAGAAATTCCGGTAAGGCTGCACAAACCTTTTCCTTTCCCATATTGGGAAAGATGCCTAATCTTTTTACTGTCATTTCATTCCTCTATGTTTAAATCAGTCTAAGTCGCCGTGACTTTTGCTTACCAGTTCACTTACATAAGCAGCATCAACAGCATCATCAGCCTGCAACGTCAGGTAAAGCAGATATTCAATATTTCCTTCCGGCCCTTTGATAGGAGAAAACTCCAAACCAGCTATACCAAATCCCTCATTTTTAGCAAAAGCAATAACATTATTGATTACTGCTTCATGTACTTTAGGATCACGTACTACGCCTTTTTTGCCTACATTTTCCTTACCAGCTTCAAACTGAGGCTTAATTAAAGCTATAACAAAACCTTCCGGTTTCAAAATCTTATGCACCGCAGGAAGAACTTTATCCAGAGAAATAAAGGCCACATCAATAGTCGCCGCATCTACCATTTCTGCCAGATGTTCTTTTTCTAGATATCTTACATTGGTACGCTCCATATTAACTACACGCTCGTCACTGCGCAGTTTCCAGGCAAGTTGTCCATAGCCTACATCTATAGCATAAACCTTAGCTGCACCGTTTTGCAGCGCACAGTCTGTAAAGCCACCTGTTGAAGCGCCAATATCAGCGACAACTTTTCCTTCAACCGAAATAGGAAATATCTTGAGTGCTTTTTCCAGCTTAAGGCCGCCTCTGCTCACATAAGGAAGCTTATCCCCCAATATGCGGATAGCAGCATCCTCCGGCACCTGCGTACCTGGCTTATCAATCTTCTGCTCGTTCACTAAAATCTGTCCGGCCATAATTGCAGCCTGCGCTTTAGCTCTGCTTTCAAAAAGACCTTTAGCAGTCAGCAAAGCATCTAAACGTTCTTTTTTCAACGGTCTTCACCCTTCACAAATCGTTTTGTCTGTTCAGCAACAGACGCCGCATCTAACCCAAGATCTCGCAGTAAATATTTCTTGTCACCCTGCGGTACAAAAGCATCAGGTATACCTAAATTAAGTACCCGACAATTTGGCAGCAGTCCAGCACTATTGAGGTATTCCAAAACAGCACTGCCAACACCACCGCTCAATACGCCTTCTTCTAAAGTTACTATATATTTATAGCGCTTAGCATGCTCTTTCAGCAGAGTTTCATCTAAAGGCTTAGCAAAACGCATATTTACTACACCTGCATCTATACCACATTCCTGCAGTAAGTCAGCTGCTTTTTCAGCATTCTCTACCATACTGCCGATAGCCCAGAAACATACATCACGGCCTTCACGCAGCACTTCCGCTTTGCCAATTGGCAACACATTAAGAGAACTGCTTAATTCAACACCTCTGCCGCTGCCGCGAGGATAACGCACTGCCACAGGTGTTTCCATACTTAAAGCCGTATTGAGCATATGACGCAGTTCATCTTCATCCTTAGGTGCCATTATTGTCATATTTGGCATACTGCGCAGATAAGCATAATCAAAAACACCGTGATGAGTATAACCATCATCACCAACTAACCCAGCTCGGTCAAGGCAAAGTGTTACGTGCAGCTTCTGCATGCAAATATCATGCAGAACAGAATCATAAGCGCGCTGCATAAAAGTTGAATAAACTGCGGCAACCGGCTTTAATCCTGCCGCAGCCATACCAGCAGCCGCAGTTACAGCATGCTGCTCGGCAATACCGACGTCGAAAAATCTATCCGGATATTTCTTTGCAAAATCCGTAAGACCAGTACCATCCGGCATAGCAGCAGTAATACCGACAATGGACTCATCTTCAGCAGCTAACTGCATAAGCGTATCGCCAAAAGCCTTAGTATAAGTAATCGGCGCGCTGGGAGAAGAGATTTTCTTGCCGGTAGCAATATAAAACGGACCCGTACCATGGAAAGTATTAGGATGCTCTTCTGCAGGCTTATATCCCTTGCCTTTCTTGGTAAGTACATGTACTAAAACAGGACCGTCAATATGCTTAGCAGCCTCCAGGACATCTATCAAACTGTTCAGATCATGTCCGTCTACAGGCCCTAAATAGGTAAAACCAAGCTCTTCAAAAACAGAAGTAGGCACCATCAAATACTTGACACTGCCTTTCAAACGTCTGATAGCTTTTAAGACATCAGTGCCAAACTCCATGTTCTTAAGCCAGGCTTCTATATCATTTTTAATCTTATTATAGGTTTCACCAGTACGCAGATGATAAAGATAGTCAGACATGGCACCAACATTTTTAGAAATGGACATCTCATTGTCATTTAAAACTACTACCATCTTTTTGTGCAAATCGCCGGCATTATTTAACGCTTCAAAAGCCATGCCGCCTGTCATAGAACCATCGCCGATAACAGCAACGACATCATAATCTTCATGCTTTATATCTCTGGCAACAGCCATGCCCAAAGCAGCAGAAATAGATGTACTGGAATGACCTGTGCCAAAAGCGTCGTGTTCACTTTCATTTCTTTTAGGAAAACCAGAAAGCCCGCCATATTGACGGATAGTTTTAAACTGCTCACGTCTGCCTGTAATAATCTTGTGGATATAAGATTGATGGCCTACATCAAAGATTATTTTGTCCTTAGGCGTAGAAAAAACCTTATGCAAAGCCAAAGTTAATTCCACTACACCTAAATTAGGAGCAAGATGTCCGCCGTTATGAGATAGCACCTGAATCATATAAGTACGTATCTCTGCCGCCAGCCTGTTAAGCTCTTTTACAGAAAGCTTTTTTACATCTTCCGGTGAATTTATAGTATCAAGTAAATGCTGTTCACTCATTATAATTACGCCTTTCGCAGTCATTTAGTTTTTACGGCTGCACATAAGTCTGGTAATCTCTCGCAATGCTTCAGCATTCTCACCAAACATTTCCAGACATTCCAATGCCTCTGCTACAGTTTTTTCTGCCAGAGCTTTTGCTGCTTCCAAACCATACAGACTTACATAGGTAGATTTATGATTCTTTTCATCGCTGCCTGCCGGTTTGCCTAAATCTTCTGTAGTTCCTTCAACATCTAAAATATCATCGGTAATCTGGAAAGCAAGGCCAAGTAAGTCCGCGAATTTAGTCAAGGCCAAAAGCTCCTGTTCATTGGCACCTGCCAAATGAGCACCGCCTCTTACAGCAGCAATAAAGAGTGCACCTGTTTTGCCTGCATGCATTTTACGCAATTCTTCTGCACTGATGGACTTACCTTCGTTTTCCAAATCCAGTCCCTGTCCGCCAACCATACCAAAATTGCCGGCACACATAGCCATTTCACGTACGGTTTCAATCAAAACGCGAGGATCAACATTTTTCTGCTCCAGCATAACCTCAAATGCCAGAGTCAGCAAACCATCACCCGCCAATACAGCCATTGCTTCACCAAATACCTTATGATTGGTCAGTCTGCCACGGCGATAATCATCATCATCCATACAGGGAAGATCATCATGTATGAGAGAATAGGTATGAATCATTTCCAAGCCGCAGGCAACAGGCAGATAATTATAGCCTTTAACACCTAAAGCTTCAGCAGTAGCCATAAGCAAAACTGGACGGATACGTTTTCCTCCTGCCAGCAGGCTATAAGCCATAGCATCGTCTACTTTAGAAATACCTTTTTTAGCTAATCTGTTTTCCAAAAAAGAGTCAATCAGCTTTCTCTGATTATTATAGTAAGTAGTAAAATCCATTATTTATGCCTCCATATCATGGAATACTTCTAATTTATATTTTTCACTGCCATCATCAGCAGCAACTATCTTTTCAACTTCCTGTTTAACATTCTCCAGCTTGCCCATGCACAGCTTGCTGAGTTCTATACCATGTTTGAAAACATCCAAAGATTCTTCTAAGGAAAGCTCTCCGCTTTCAAGCAGTCTTACCTGCTCTTCCAATTCTTTCAGTGCATCTTCAAACTTTATATTCTTTGCTATTTTTCTGCCAGCCATTGCTTACCGCCTTTCTGCAGACTGTACAATAGAAACTATCTTGCCGTCAGCTACGGTTGTAACCAGCTCATCACCCCAGCGTACCTGAGCAGCAGATGTAACAATTTTATAATCACTGTCTTGAGTAACAGTATAGCCACGTTTTAAAACAGCCAAAGGACTCAAACTGTCCAATCTTGCTGCTTGAACTTCAAACTGATGCTTGCTGTTTTGCAGCCGTTTTTCCATGCTGTTAAGCAAACTTTTTAAGGCAGCATCAGTTTGTAATGATTTATCTGCAAATAACCGCTCCGGGTCCTTTAACGCCCAGGAGTTATTCAATTTTTCCAATTCATGTCCCTGATAAGAAATTAATTTCTGCATAGCTGCACAGCAGCGTTCACGCAGATTTCCAATTCTGCGATTATATTCTGACGTATCAGCTACAGATATTTCTGCAGCCTGCGAAGGTGTTGCCGCTCTTTTATCAGCCGCAAAATCACATAAAGTAAAATCTGTTTCATGCCCTACGGCACTGATAATCGGTATTTTTGAAGCAGACACGGCACGAACTGTTTTTTCTTCGTTAAAAGCCCACAGCTCCTCTATTGAGCCGCCGCCCCTGCCTACAATAAGTACATCAGCAAGTTTCTGCTTATTAAAAAAAGAAATAGCCTTAGCAATTTCTGCTGCCGCGCCTTCTCCCTGTACTTTAACAGGGTATAAAATAAGCTTAATGCCTGGATTTCTTCTTCTGGACACAGTGATTATATCACGTACAGCAGCCCCAGCCGAAGAAGTAACAATACCTACGCAACGCGGATTAAGAGGCAGCTGCTTTTTACGTTCTTCTGCAAATAGTCCTTCAGCTTCCAAACGTATTTTCAGCTGCTCAAAAGCCAGCATCAAATCGCCAGCCCCCTGCTGCAGCAAAAGGTCTGTATACAGCTGATAAACACCATCACGTTCAAAAACGCCAATTCTTCCTACAGCAATAACAGTATCGCCATTTTGCGGCTCAAAACGCAGTGAAATTGCACGTGAGCGAAACATTACTGCCTTAAGCACGCCACCCTTATCCTTCAAAGTAAAATAACAATGTCCGGATGGATAGCGTTTAAAATTGGATACTTCTCCCTGAACCTGTACATTGCGTAAAACTGTATCTCGGTCAAAGATATCACTGATAAAATTATTTATTTCACTTACAGAATAAATTTTTTCATCCATGCATAATCTCCATGCGTCTTGCGTAAGCAGCACAGCCACTAGCATTATCACAACTGAACCGCGCTTCCGGCACCCAGAGTCTGATATTTATTTTTTGCAGCTTTTCTTCTACATGCGCGCGAATAAATTTATTGGAAGCAACACCGCCAACAAGCAAAACATCAGCTGCATCATACGCCGCAGCGCCATTGCGCAGCATTCTGGCAAAAGTTTCCGCTAAAGCATATTCTACGCCAAGAGCCAAAGCAGCTTTATCTTCACCAGCCTGCAATTTTCGCAAAGCCGCGGTTGCCGGACCTGAAAGGCTTACCTGCAACTTCCGTACAGAAACTGGCAGTTCCGTCATATAGTCAGCTGTTTCTGCCAGTTTTTCCAATTCCGGCCCAGTCGGAAATTGTAATCCTAATGCAACGCCTACGCGGTCAATAAACTGTCCTGCGTGTAAATCCATGCTGCCGCCTATCTGCTCCAACTGATAACGTCCATCAGCTTTCTTTTGTGCCAAAATCATATCTGTAGTACCACCGGAAGCATGCAGCATTAGAAAGCGTTCAGCTTTAGGGCCTCCAGCTGACCACATACCTGCTTCCATATGATTTTCCTGATGACTGATAGTATAAAGAGGTATTTTGCTTACTGCAGCAATAGATTTAGCAGCAGAAACACCAGCTAAAAACGCCGGCATATAAGAATCTGCAATTGGTCTTGGGCAGCAGGAAACACCTACTCCGCAAATTTCAATATCATCGCTTTGCAAAGCCTTTTCCATCAATAACGGTAGATTCCTTGTATGCTGAAAAACCATTTCTGACTGCTGCAGACCGCAGCGTCCTGGTTTGACAGACAGAATTTGCCTTGCTTCGCTCAGCAGACTTCCATCCTCTCTTATTACTGCTACTGATGTAGTATAACAGCTGGTATCTATACCAAGATAACCCTTCTGTCTCATTTTTATCTTACCATCTTACCTAAAATACCGTTAATAAAGCGCGGAGATTCTTCGGTACCGTAACGTTTGGCAATCTCTACAGCTTCGTTGATAGCAATACCCGGTACAATTTTCTCTTCCGCAAACATCATTTCATAAACTGCTACTCGTAAAATATTACGGTCAGTAGCAGACATTCTTTCGACAGTCCAGTCAATAGCATATTCGCCAATTTTTCCGTCAATAGCTGCAAGATGCTCCAATACACCCTGCAAGGTTTTCTCTGCATAAGCCTTAGCCTTAGCAGCATCCTTTTCTTCATGTTCTGCTAAAGAAGCTTCCAAAGCGCTCTCTGCATCACATCCGGAAAAATCTATCTGAAATAAACTTTGTAATACAATTTCTCTGGCAATTCTACGAATCATGAATCTTCCTCTTTCTCTGTTGTAATTAAAATACTATCTATGATACCCAGGTGGCAGCAACCTGTCCAGCCATTCCAGCAAATCTTCTTTTCGGTCCAGCTTGTTGCCTAAAAAGAAGCCTGCACCGATACAGATAATTAAAAACAGGGCTCTGAAAAAACCTAGCCATAAAAACATGACACCAACAAACAAACCGAATAAGGAGCACAACAGACGTCCGCGATAATTTTTCCAAATATCAGCTAATATTTCATTGAACATAAGTTATCACTCCTATTCTTCTTTGGATTTAATCTGTTTAAAGAAAATTTCAATATCCTTAACATCAATACCTGTAACTTTTTTAATGCTGTCTCTGACATTAACTTTAATTTCACCTGTGGTTTCAGGAATATTGATACCGGGCTCGATAGAAGCATTTATTCTGACATAAATGCCTTCATCTTCCAGCTTGGCAATAACTTTGACATTATAGATACCGTAAATTTCCTGTGCCAGCTCAGCAATATAATTTTCAATAGCAGTCTTGCCTACATGCACTTTACCATTAGGCCCTTCACTGATTTTCAGAGAATTATCACCGGTAACACCAATACCAGCAAATAAAAGCCTGATACTGACAGAAAGCATAATTACACCGCCGACAGCATACCACCAGCTGCCCGGAATACTCTCAATAAAAGCAATAATAACTCTCTGTGGGAAGACATTCAAACTGCATAAAATCAAAAACACAGATACTACCGTCATTAAGAAGGTATATAAAGTTAAAATTATTCTGTCAGGAATGCCCATAATTTTTAATCCTCCTCGAAGAATTTCTTATGTCTGTCTTCAGCTGTTTCTTCAGCCAAAGAAGCTTTCAAATCTTCTGCAACCTTTTCAAAATCAGTTTTTTCTCTTTTTGCCACACCCTGAACATGTACATCAACGAACTGCACTTCATAGCCAGTCATTTTCTCAATGGCATCTTTTACTTTTTCCTGTATTTCTAAAGCAACCTCAGGAATATTGCTGCCATATTCAATATTAACGAATACGCTGGCGTTTACCAGCTTTCCTTCAAAGCTAAGACGCACACCCTTCGAGGCATTTTCCTTACCTAAAAAATGATTGATTCCATCCGTCAGGCCACCGCTCATACTGAGCACACCAGGCACTTCCTGTGCAGCCAGACTGGCAACAATGGAAATAACCTCATCAGCAACCCTGATATCGCCTACCTCTTCCGGAACATCCTGCTGTTCTTGCTCATCGGCAGTATTTTTATTCATTTGCACTTTTTCCTCGTCCATAACAGACACCTCCTGTGCATTTAATGAAATTAAACATTTTCCTTGATTTTTATCTTATAATTATAGCACATAATAATTTTTTCTTCCATGTAAAAATGTATAAAAAAACAGCAGCGATAAATCGCTGCTGTTTGCTGCATTAAGCACGTTCGATATAGTCACCGGTTCTGGTATCAATACGAAGTACATCGCCTTCGTTGATGAACAGAGGAACTTTTACTACATAACCGGTATCCATTTTAGCAGGTTTGCTGCCGCCGGTAGCGGTATCGCCGCGGATACCAGGGTCAGTTTCAACTACAGTAAGCTCAACAGTATTCGGCAGATCTACACCGAGTACGCGGCCTTCATAAATCATGATTTTAACATCCATGTTTTCTTTCAGGAAGTTCAGAGCAGTACCGAGTTGTTCTTTGCTCAGTTCAGTCTGTTCGTATGTTTCATTATCCATGAATACATACATTCCGTCGCTTTCATACAGATATTGCATTTCGCGGCGGTCAATGCGAGCTTTCGGCATACGTTCGCCTGCATTAAAGGTACGTTCAACTACTGCGCCAGTGCACAGATTACGCATTTTTGCACGAACAAAAGCTGCGCCTTTGCCAGGTTTTACATGCTGGAATTCAACAACCTGCCAAGCATCACCATCAATGGTAACGGTTACGTTTGTTTTGAATTCGTTAGTAGAAATCATTATTAACCCTCCTGTTACTTTGTCTTAAACAATTTCAATGAGCTGTTTTTTGACACCGTTCAAGGCTTTTGCCCCTTCCTCAGTCAGAACAACAGTATCTTCTATACGAACCCCGCCTTTGCCGGGAATGTATATACCAGGTTCTATGGTAAAGACCATACCTGTACTCAGCAAGGTATTACCTCGCTTATTTATATTTGGCATCTCATGGATTTCAAGACCAACACCATGTCCAAGACCGTGTACAAAATAATCGCCATAACCGCAGGAAGCAATACAGTCACGCACAACTGCATCAAGTTCTCTGCCTGTCATGCCTACACGTGCTGCTTTCAACCCCTTATGCTGAGCTTCTTCGACAATAGTATAAATCTCTTTATGCCAGGAATTTGCCATGCCAAGGACTACCGTCCTGGTCATATCTGAATGATAGCCACAGTATACGGCACCGAAATCAAAAGTAATAAAGTCACCTATTTCTACAGGCTTATCAGATGCCATGCCATGCGGCAGAGCACTGCGGCTGCCGGAAGCAATAATGGTGTCAAAAGAAGTTTTTTCACTTCCTAACGCACGCATATAATATTCCAGTCTGCCAGCCAGTGAACGTTCAGTACGTCCAGGTCTGATATCATCAAGCAGCTTGATAAAAGCTTCATCAGCAATACTTGCCGCTTTCAGCATTAGATCCAGTTCTTTCTTATCTTTAATCATACGTATACTGCTGAAATCAACACTGCGCAGGTATTTGCCTTCCAGCAATGCTTCCAGCTCAGTATAATCATTATAAGTAAACCAGTTGCCATCAAAGCCAACTACTTCAGCATTTTTCGCCAGCTCTGCAGCAGCAGCCCAAATACTGCCGGTATATTCCAAAACCTGGAATAGCTTCATTTCATTTTTTGCCTGCTCAGTATATCTGCCATCGGTAATCAATACACCTTTAATACGGTCAATATAAAGCAAGCTGGAATCGCCGCTGAAACCAGTAAGATAACGGATAGTAGTAACATCCTTGATGATGACGCAGTCCAGCTGCTCTTTTACCATAACTTCCCAGACTTTATTAATACGCGTCATACTTATTACCCCGATTCAAACTGTTATAAAAGCTATAAATTCCTTCCCTATTTTACCACTCATCTGTAAAACTTTCAAGAATTTCTACCCGGAACGGCATATTTTCCAAAATTTCCAGTACATCATCCCAAGTATCCGGCGTAACATAGAATTTCACTATGCCAGCTTTGCCATCTACAGTGCCAACCAGTCCCAGATGCTCATACCCTTCCATAATCCAGTTAACATCGGCAATTCGAGCCGGTTCTACTTGAGCATAAATAATACTTCGACCCTCACTCATTGTATCTTTCTCCGCAGCAATGAATTAGGCAAAAGCTGCCGCTTAGTTTGTATGGAAAACTTCTGCTGCGCATGAGGCGCACAGCTTATAGCAAGACCATCCTGATCTCGCATATCCTGCAGTTCAAGTTCAAACAACTCGCCATCAGGCATAAGCACTTCTAAAAGCTCGCTCTCTTTGACATTATTGCGCTGTTCTATAAAAGCACGGCAAGTTTCTGCATCGTAATCAAGTACTAAACCAACAAAATCATGCGTCTGTTCATAGCTGGAAGTGGAATATACCTGCCCTTCGCTGCCTGGCTTTTGTACTGCAAAACCAGTAGTATAAGGACGATGAGAAACCTTGTTCAGCTCTTCGCGCCACGCATCTTCGACTTTATAATTAGCCATATCAGCAAAACATTTATCAATAGCCTTACGATAAACACTAACTACGGTTGCAACATAATGCATGCTCTTCATACGGCCTTCAATTTTAAGGCTGCTGATACCGGCACACATCAGTTCCGGCAGATAATCAATGAGGCACAAATCACGTGAATTCATGATATAAGTTCCGCGTTCATCTTCCTGGATATCAAAGTTTTCACCAGGTCTGTTTTTCTCACGCAGAGTATATTCCCAGCGGCAAGCCTGCGCACAGGCACCGCGGTTACCGTCTCTGCCTGTTAAATAGCTGCTCAGCAGACAGCGTCCGGAATAAGAAATGCACATTGCTCCGTGAACGAAAGCTTCCAGCTCTACATCTGTATTAGCACCAATCTCAGCAATTTCCTGCAAAGAAAGTTCTCGCGCCAAAACTACTCTTGCAGCCCCAAGAGCCTGCCATGCTTTAACTGCTGCATAGTTAGTAGTATTAGCCTGCGTACTGACATGCAGTTCCATTTCCGGCACAGTTTCTCTGGCAGTCTGCCATACACCCAGGTCAGAAATCAGCAGTGCATCAACCTTAGCCGCAGCCAGTTCTTTTAAATATGCCGGCAGCTTATCAATATCTTCATTATGAGCAAAAATATTAACGGTAACATAAACCTTTTTATTCAGACTATGAGCAAAAGCTGTAATTTCGGCAATCTCTGCCAAAGAAAAATTGTTGGCAAAAGCTCTCAGTCCAAACATCTTGCCGCCAAGATAGATAGCGTCTGCACCGTAAAGCAGAGCCATTTTTCCTTTTTCCATATTTCCTGCCGGAGCCAGCAGCTCCGGTTTTTGTATAAGTCTTGTCATTTAACTTTCTCCATGTATTTTTTCTATTGCCTGCAAATGTTCATCATAAGTTTTAGAAAAATAATGATGTCCGTCTTTTTCTGCCACAAAATACAGATAATCTGTTTGTTCAGGTGTCAGTACAGCCTTGATAGAACTCATCCCCGGACTGGCTATCGGTCCTGGCGGCAATCCCATGTTTTTATAAGTATTATAAGGATTATCTATCTCCGTATCTTTGAAGGTTATTACTTCTTTCTGAGCACCAAGAATATACTGTATCGTAGTATCAGACTGAATAGGCATCCCAATATCCAAACGTTTAAGAAATACACCAGCAATACGCGGCTGTTCTTCCGGAAATACTGCTTCTAATTCAACCATCGCAGCCAGATTTACTACATCACGCAGTTTAAGACCTGCTTCTTCTGTTGTCTTGAGGACTCCGCTTTGCTGCATTTCTGTATTAAACTGTTTAACCATCAGCTGCAGAATCTCTTCTTCACTGGCTTTGGCAGGTATTTCATATGTTGCAGGAAATAAAAATCCTTCTGCTTTAAAAACAACATAAGGATTATCTGTCTGCATATATTCATAAGGAGCATAGTCTTTGGCAGCACTCATAAATTTTTCTGCATTGCCAAGACCTTCTGCCTCCAGCTTATGAGCAGTTTTTACTACATTATATCCTTCCGGTACAGTAAAGGTATTCTGCAAAATCTTACCGCTGGCAAGAACAGAAACAATCTCTCCATTACTTGCGCCGCAGTCAATTTTATATGTTCCGGCCTGCAGCTTGCTGCCAAGTCCTTTTAACCGTGCTTCTATAAGAAATATATCAGAGTGCTGTACAAGTTTTTCCTTATGCAACAGCTCCGCAATTTCACCGGCAGTCATTCCCTGACTTACAGTTACCAGTTTATGCCCTTTGCCGGCAAAATTTTTGTTATTTCCCATAATACTCAGCGTATTGACAAAAATTATCAGCACTACTATTAACAAGCCGATAACTGTATTACGGGGATTAGCCTTCATTCTTTCTATTTGTTTCGTTAAAAATGTCTTCATCTATCTATCCAGCAAAAAAATACCGGACCTAAGTCCGGCATTTCTTATTCTTCGTCCCAGGATTCAGCTAATTTCTCATATTCGGCTTTAACTGCTTCAAACTCCTCATCAGTAGGTCCGAGGTATACAGGCTCGCCGTTTTCATCAAAATCAATGCGGGCGATGATTACATTTTCTTCTTCATCATCGTCATGCTCATGACAATGGCAAGCTTCATCTTCACAGCCGCATTCATCTTCGTTAATACCTACGAGGATAGCAAAATTCTTATCGCCTACAGGAATAACCATTTCTTCAACGTAGTAAAATTCATTGCCTTCTTCGTCAGTAATAACAACTACATTATCAAGCATTTCTTCGTCAGCCATTGCTTCGATATCTTTATTTTGAATGTCTTTTTCCATTATGGCACCCCTTTAATAAATTTTGTATGTCTTATTTTATAATATGCCTGCAGTTTCTGTCAATTTATTTACAAAATACATGAAATTTGACTACCATTGCTCAAACACGCAGCTGCCTGCTGTCCAAATAATTCTGCAAGATCACAACCGCTGCCATCATATCAATAACCTGGCGGCGTTTCTTGCGGCGCATATCAGCATCTACCAGTACCTTTTCTGCTGCTACGGTAGAAAGTCGTTCATCCCACAATACTACTTTTACATCCGGAAAATGCTGCCGCAGTTCTTCAGCAAACACTTCGCACATTTGTGCACGTTCCCCTACAGAACCATTCATGTTTTTAGGATAGCCAACTACCAAAGTATCTACTTCATACTCTTTGACAAGCTGAGTAAGACGTTCAAAATCCTTTTGCGGACTTGTTCTTCTGATAGTCTCTACTCCGCCGGCAATCATCATCATTAAATCACTTGCAGCCACACCGATTGTTTTTGTCCCAACGTCTAACGACATTGCTCGCATACATCTGCTCCTTACTTTTTAATATTTTTCAGATAACTGATTACCAGCTCTTCAATCAGTTCATAACGTTCATGACGGCGCAGTTTAGTTCTGGCATCATCATAACTGGTAATATAGGTAGGGTCGCCGCTGAGTAGATAGCCTGCCAGCTGATCAACAGGATTATAACCCTTTGCTTCCAGTGCAGCATATACCTCTCTGATAGTATCGGCAACTTCTTTTTTCTCCGGTTGACGTCTGAACATCATTGTTTCCTGTGATATTTCTGTCATCTTTGTGACCCCCTTTAAATTCAAACTACTTCAAGATAAGCTTTAAGCTTATTGTAACATAAAAAGCAGCATAATGTAGCCTGTTACACAAATTATTAACAACTATTATAATAAAAGGCACTCTAATGAGTGCCTTTTACATATTTATTTTATTTGTTCTTCAATAATACCCCAAGCTGCATCAAGTGCTTCTGCCAGTTTAGAAGCATCTTTACCGCCAGCCTGTGCCATATCAGGACGACCGCCGCCGCCGCCGCCGCAAATCTTAGCAACAGCTTTAACGATGTTGCCTGCATGTGCGCCTTTAGCAACTGCATCTTTAGTAGCCATAGTCAGGATACTGATTTTGCCGCCATCCATAAGAGCAGCCAGTACAACTACGCCGCCAATCTTGTCACGCATCTGGTCACCAAGATTTCTCAAAGCATCAATGCTGTCTACATTTACCTGCTGTACCAGAGCGGGTACGCCTTTCAATTCACGTACTTTATCAGATACGTCGCTAACCTGAGCTTTTGCAATTTCGCCTGCCAGCTCATCAGCCTTCTTCTGTGCAGCTTTAAGTTCTGCCTGCAATGCTTCCAGACGAGCAGGAACATCATGTACGCGGCATTTCAGCTCTGCAGCAAGACCTTTAAGCATAGCTTCTGTTTCGTTAACATAAGCAACTGCACCATGACCGGTTACAGCTTCGATACGGCGAACGCCTGCACCGCTGCTGGCTTCAGAAATAATCTTGAACATGCCGATTTGAGCAGTATTAGTAACATGACTGCCGCCGCAGAATTCCATAGAGAAGGACGGAACTGTTACTACACGTACAATATTACCATATTTTTCGCCAAATAAAGCAGTTGCACCGCGTTTTTTAGCTTCTTCAATAGGCAGTTCTTCAATCTGAACGTCTTTAGCTGCCAAAATCTGTTCGTTAACGATAGCCTCTACCTGCTGCAATTCTTCTTCAGTTACCTGAGAGAAATGAGAGAAGTCAAAACGCAGACGGTCAGGACCTACATAGCTGCCTGCCTGGTTAACATGAGAACCAAGTACCTGTTTCAAAGCTGCATGCAGCAAATGGGTTGCAGTATGGTTACGTGCAATATCATTTTTACGATTTGTATTAACTTCAAAGCTTACAGCTTCATCAACTGCAACAGTACCTTCTGCAACGGTACCAACCATGATGGTTGCTCCGTCAGGCAGTTTTTTAGTTACAGTAACGTCGATAACACCGGTAGGCGCAATAATACGTCCGATATCACCTAACTGTCCGCCGCCTTCAGCATGGAAAGCAGTAACATCACATATAACAGCTACTTCCTGTCCATCAGCAGCATTTTCTACCGGCTGTGCATCATGAGCAGGATACAGTTTTACAATCTTGCCTGCTTTAGCTGCTTCATCAACTTTCAGCCCGGCAATATCAATACCACGGGTATTATAAATAACCGGACGGCCAGTTTTATCATCGCGGGCATCACGTGCCATTTTACGCTGTACTTCAAGAGCAGCATCAAAGCCTTCTTTATCCATGGTAAGACCTTGTTCTTCCAGAATTTCAGCAGTCAGTTCCCACGGGAAGCCAAAGGTATCATTCAGTTTAAAAGCAGTAGCGCCGTCTAAAACGGTTTCACCGGAAGCTTTCAGCTTAGCAATTTCTTCGTTAAGCAGTTCGCTGCCCTGCTTCAAAGTACGCAGGAAGCTGGTTTCTTCCATTTCAATAACTTTCTGGATATATTCACGTTTTTCAGCCAGATTAGTATAAATATGGCCAAACATGCTGATTACTACGTCTACAGCACCAGCAAGGAACATGCTGTTAATACCGATTAAACGTCCATGTCGTACGGCACGGCGCAGAATACGGCGCAATACATAACCACGGCCTTCATTGGACGGCAGAATACCATCGCCAATCATAAAGGTCATGCTGCGTGCATGGTCAGCAATAACTTTCAAAGATACATCAGTCTTTTTATCTTTACCGTACTCTACTCCGGCAACTTTTGCTGCATATTCAATAATCGGGAAGATAAGGTCTGTTTCAAAGTTGGAAGGCTTGCCTTGAATAACAGAAGCCAAACGCTCTAAGCCAGCACCGGTATCAATGTTTTTATTTTTCAGCGGAGAATAAGTACCATCTTCATTTTGGTTGTACTGAGTAAATACCAGATTCCAGATTTCCAGGAAACGATCGCAGTCACAGCCTACAGCGCAGGTAGGTTTGCCGCAGCCGCGTTCTTCACCCAAATCAACATGGATTTCAGAGCACGGACCGCACGGACCGCTGCCGATTTCCCAGAAGTTTTCTTCCAAACGTACGATGCGTTCTGCAGGTACACCAACAACATTATGCCAGATGTCAAAAGCTTCATCATCTTCAGTATGAATGGTAATCCATAATTTTTCAGCAGGAATGCCGAGTTCTTTGGTAATAAATTCCCAGCTCCAGGGGATTACTTCTTTTTTAAAGTAATCGCCAAAAGAGAAGTTACCAAGCATTTCAAAATAAGTATGGTGGCGTGCAGTACGGCCTACATTTTCAATATCACCGGTACGTACGCATTTTTGGCAGGTAGTAATACGCGGAGAAGGCGGTTTCATCTTGCCAGTAAAAAACGGTTTAAACGGTGCCATGCCTGCACCAATAATCAACAAAGTAGGATCATCCTGCGGAATCAAAGAAGCACTGGGCAGCATAAGATGTCCGCGATCCTGGAAGAATTTAAGAAACTTTTCCCGAATCTCATTGCCGGTCATATATTTCATAATATTCATTCTCTCCTTCAAACAAATTTATTTGGGAAGCCGTCCCTGTCAGGCAGCTTGCCTAAATATTCTGATTACACATAAAAAAATTATATAATTTTTACTACTGAAAGTCAAATCACTGTAGCCTTTTCTTACCTTAAAACGGCTTGTCAGTTTTGCTGATTTCTGCTTTTATCTACATCCTGTCCGTTGCCAGAAGGCCGATAATAACAAGCGCCAATCAGTTCATCGGGCAGATATTGCTGTTTAACCCATCCGCCAGGATAACTGTGAGGATATTTATAATCTAAGCCATGACCTAAAGCCTGCGCTCCGGGATAATGCGCATCACGCAGATGCTTGGGAACACTGCCGCAATTCTTATTTTTCACATCCTGCATAGCCTCAGCAATACCTACATAGGCAGTATTGCTTTTAGGTGCTTTAGCAATATAGCAAACCGCCTCCGCCAAAGGAATCTGTGCCTCTGGCAAACCAACAAAATCAGCAGCCTGCGCTGCTGCATTAGCTACTACAAGAGCATTAGGATCAGCAAGCCCGACATCTTCAGCGGCACAAATAACGATACGTCTTGCAATGAAGCGTAAATCTTCTCCGCCGGCAATCATCCTTGCCAGATAATGCAAAGCCGCGTCAGCATCACTGCCGCGCATACTTTTGATAAAGGCTGAAATAATATCGTAATGCTGATCACCTTTTTTATCATAACGCTGCATGGCAGTGCCAATAACGCTGTGCAATACCTCTACTGTCAGATGCCTTGCTCCGTTTTCCGGTAGCATAAACTCAGCCTGTTCCAGCAAATTCAATACACTTCTGGCATCACCTGCTGCAAAATCAGCTAAAATATCCAGCACATCATCATCAACTGTAAAACTGCCGCCAAATCCCTTTTCTTTATCAGCTACAGCTCGCTGCAAAATTTTCTTAATATGTACCGGCTGCAGTTTCTCCAATCGAATTACCTTCATTCGTGAAAGCAACGGAGAATTTATCTCAAAGAAAGGATTTTCCGTAGTTGCACCAATTAAAATAATTGTACCATTTTCCACATAAGGAAGCAGTACATCCTGCTGAGCCTTATTAAAGCGATGTATTTCGTCAATAAATACAATCGTTCTGCCTAAACCGCTACGCTGCAAATCCTGCGCTTTGGCAATCAGTTTTCTAAGTTCCGGTACACCGGAAGAAACTGCATTAACAGCCACAAACTGCTCACCGGTCATATTGGCAATCACTCTTGCCAAGGTAGTCTTACCAGTACCCGGCGGCCCATAAAACAGTACTGACTGCAGCATATCTCTTTCAATCATTCTGCGCAAAGGACTGCCGCTGCCAACAGCATTTTCCTGTCCCACAAAATCGCTCAGCTTTTCAGGCCGCATCCTGTCAGCCAACGGTTTATGTACATATCCTCCGCCGCTAAATAAGCTTTCCATACTTCCTCCCCCGTTATTTTCTGTAACAACATTTCTGTATAAAAAAACCGCCTTTGCAGACGGTTATAAAATCATCGTTCAAGCCTTGCCAATCAATTTACGGACGATATACGATGCCATCAACAGGCCAGCACTGGCAGGTACAAATACCATACTTCCCGGTACGGCCTCTCTTGAAGCATAAACCGGATTTTCCTGTGAAAAAACAGTCATAATCCCTTTCTCTATACCAGCCTGACGCAGCTGCTTTCTAACAGTTTTTGCCAACGGACAGGTATGCGTCTTACTGATATCCGCAAGTAAAAGCTTGTCCGGCTCTAATTTATTGCCCGTCCCCATTGAAGATATAACAGGAATATTTCTTTGATAGCATTCGCGCAATAAATCAATTTTTGATGCTGTAGAATCAATTGCATCTGCAACAAAATCTATATTGCCTGCAAAAAATTTCTCAAAACTTCCCGGCCGGTAAAATTCACTGTGCAGATTTATCTTACACTGAGGATTTATATCGTTAATTCTGGCCGCTACAATTTCAGTCTTATATCTTCCCATTGTAGACTGTAAAGCTGGCAGCTGCCGGTTGATGTTGCTTGCTTCCACAATGTCAGCATCAATCAGGGTTAAGCAGCCAATACCGCTTCTGGCAAGTGCTTCAGCAACATAAGAACCTACTCCGCCAAGACCCGCTACAGCAACATGAGAGTTATTTAAAATTTTGACAGCATCAGCGCCAATCACATAATTTACTCTGGATAAATCCATTTTTACTCCTAAAAAACTAATCCCCACAATGCCGTCCAGCTCCATGTTTTGAACCTGCATGTGCAGGTGGGTGCCTTCCTTCCTCTCTCAAACGTCCACTCAACGGAGGCGTGTTTTCAAACAGGAAGAGTATCAGGCTCCCTAGGTTAGAGTGTTGGCTCAAAACCTGTGGAGCAAAGTAACGTACATCGCAGGGCGATAGTTAACAATAGCTTTATTTGACATACTTATAATAACAAAAACGGAAGCGTTTTTCAACGCTTCCGCTTTATTTTTTCAAAATTATTTGTTTTCTTTTTTGTTCAGCAGGCTGGTTTTAATATGCAGCTCACGCAGCTGTTTTTCGTCAACATCATTAGGTGCCTGAGTCATGAGGCATGCAGCACTTTGAGTTTTCGGGAAAGCAATAACGTCACGAATAGAATCGCGCTGTGCCATAATCATAATCAAACGATCAAGGCCGAATGCCAGTCCTCCGTGAGGCGGAGCACCATATTCAAACGCATTCATCATGAAGCCAAATTTTTCTGCTGCCTGTTCGTCAGTAAGACCGATAGCAGAGAATACTTGTTTTTGTACATCACGACGATGGATACGGATAGAACCGCCGCCGATTTCAGTACCGTTAAGTACCATGTCATAAGCTTTGGCGTAAACTTTGCCCGGATCAGTCTGCAGCAGCGGCATATCTTCATCACGAGGAGCAGTAAACGGATGGTGCATAGCAACATAACGTTTTTCTTCTTCGTCATATTCAAACATCGGGAAGTCAACAACCCAGGTAAATGCCAGTGCATCATGGTCGATAAGGTTACGGCGTTTTGCCATTTCGATACGCAGTGCACCTAAAGCCTGAGCTACAACAGCCGGTTTATCTGCTACAAACAGCAGCAAGTCGCCCGGTTCAGCAGCAGCAGTTTTCAGGATATTTGCCAGATGTGCTTCGCTGAAGAATTTAGCAATAGGAGATTTTACGCTGCCATCTTCCTGAATTTGCATCCAAGCAAGACCTTTAGCTCCGTAAATACCTACAAAATCAACTAATCCATCTAATTCACGGCGTGGAATAGCTGCATAGCCTTTAACATTGATAGCTTTTACAATACCACCGTTTTCAATAATGGTATTGAAAACTTTGAAGTCAGAATCTTTTACTGCTTCAACCATATTAATCAGTTCCATACCGAAACGCAGGTCCGGTTTGTCACTGCCATAACGATCCATAGCTTCATCCCAGGTAAGGCGTTGGAACGGAACTTGGATTTTTTTGCCAAGCGCACCTTCAAAGATATAAGCAATCAGGCCTTCCATCAATTCAAGGATTTCATCAACTTCCATAAAGGACATTTCCATATCCAGCTGAGTGAATTCCGGCTGACGGTCAGCACGCAGGTCTTCATCACGGAAGCAACGAGCAATCTGGAAGTATCTTTCCATACCTGCTACCATCAGCAGCTGTTTAAAAATCTGCGGAGATTGCGGCAGTGCATAGAATTTACCGGGGTTTACACGGCTAGGTACGAGATAGTCACGTGCACCTTCCGGAGTACTCTTGGTGAGCATCGGAGTTTCAATTTCCAGAAAATCTCTGCTGTCGAGGTAATCACGCATCAGCTTGGTTACTTTATGACGCAGAATCAGATTGCGCTGCATTTCAGGACGGCGCAGATCAAGATAACGATATTTCAGACGCAGGTTTTCATCAGTATCAATATTGTCCTGAATATAGAACGGCGGAGTTTTAGCAGAATTCAATACTTCAATTTCTTCTGCCATAACTTCAATCATACCGGTTGCAATATTAGCATTAACGGTTGCTTCATCACGCATACGTACAGTACCGCTTACTTTGATAACATATTCGTTGCGGATATCTTCAGCAGTTTTAAAGCTGCTGCCTGCAGTATCAGGATCGACAACAATCTGTACGATACCGCTGCGGTCACGCAGGTCGATAAAAATCAGTCCGCCATGGTCACGGCGTTTGGAAACCCAACCGCAAAGGATTACATGCTGACCTGCCATGTCTTTGCCAAGTACTCCGCAGTGATGACTGCGTTTTTGATTAGTCATGTTTGTTACACCTCTGTTTGTAAATTTGTGATTATATCTGTAATGGCGATTTCTTTCTGCTCGCTGGTAGACATATTACGCAGTACAACCTGCCCGCGGGCGAATTCATCCTCACCGAAAATCAGCACATATTTTGCATTAACTCTGTTAGCCTGCTTCATTTGAGCCTTCATGCTGCGGCCCTGAAAATCAAATTCAGCTTTCATTCCGGCACGGCGCAAATCAATAACAGTCTTAAATACTGTCGGGAAATATTCCTGATTGGGGCAAACAGCAAAAACGTCCATTGCCTCCTGTACATCAGGAAGCAGATTCTGACTTTCCAAAGCCAGCAATACACGTTCCATGCCCATCGCAAATCCAATACCAGGAGTAGCAGGTCCGCCTACTTCCTCAATCAGGCCATCATAACGGCCTCCGCCGCAAACAGCACTTTGTGCACCAAGCGGCTTATACTGAATTTCAAAAGCAGTCTTTGTATAGTAATCAAGGCCGCGAACCAGATTATGGTCAACCTCGTACTCAATACCGGCAGCAGTCAAAAGTTGTTTCAAGCCTTCAAAATGCTCTCTGCATTCATCGCACAGACATTCTTCCAAACTGGGAGCTCCTGCACCAAGTTCCTGACAATGCGGATTTTTGCAGTCTAATAAACGCAGCGGATTTCTGTCATAGCGAGACTGGCAATCCTTACACAGTTCATCAAAATGCGGTTTAAAAAACTCCTGCAGTTTTTCACGATGCAGCGGCCTACATTTAGGACAACCTACAGAGTTTATCTTTAATTTCAAATCCTTTAAACCAAGGCTTTGCAGAATCTGTACTGCAAGTAAGATAATTTCTGCATCAATATTCGGTCCCTGTACACCTAAAGCTTCAATACCGAATTGATGGAACTGACGATAACGACCAGCCTGCGGACGGTCATATCTGAACATCGGTCCGATATAAAAAAGCTTGGTGGGCGCTGGCTCAGCATAAAGCTTATGCTCAATATAAGCGCGCACAGCCGATGCCGTGTTTTCCGGACGCAGAGTAATACTTCTGTTCCCGCGGTCATTAAAGGTATACATTTCCTTTTCAACTACATCAGTAGTTTCACCAATACCGCGCAAAAACAGCTCTGTATGCTCAAAAACCGGAGTTCTGATTTCCTTGTAACCATACTGCGCACATATTTTGCGCATGGTTTCTTCCAGATAACGCCACGCTTTAACATCTGCGGGCATGATATCTTTAGTGCCTCTCGGCGCAGTTGTCAGCATGCTTCATCCCCCTTTATTGTTCAAACAGCATTCGGCGTCTTTCCGAAAGCTGCTGTATATTTTCTGTATATGTTGCAATATTTTTAGGCATATTCAGTTTATGCAGATGATGTCCATCCTGCAGCGGTACCTTAGTAGCCGAAGAAGGCCCTATGCCGATTACCGTGTGCCGTTCCTCCATCATCTGAATATTATAAATGCTCTCTGTTCCCGGCAAAGCATAACCTACATTAGCCAGCTGACCCAGCATATAATGCTGTCTGTACAAATAGTAGGGCTTCATACCTATCTCAGAGACAATTTGTGCCCCCTTGCCAAGTACTTGTTCTGCCTGCAGTGCTGGCAAAGTAAGCTTACTGCCGAACATTTCAGCACCTTTTTTTAAGGTAAGCGTATGTATGGTAATATTTTGCGGCTTTAGCTTAGCAATTTCGCCTATGGAATATTCTATCTCCGCTGCTGTTTCTCCTGGCAGCCCAACTATTAAATCAGTGTTAATAATCGGAATAGAACTGTTAGTCGCCATCTCATAAGCCTGATAAAAATCAGCTGCACTATGTTTTCTGCCTATCAGCTGCAATGTTTTATCATGCAATGTCTGTGGATTTACACTGATGCGATTTACTCCGGCAGCTTCCATCATGCGCAGTTTTTCTGCACTGAAACAATCCGGTCTGCCAGCCTCTACAGTAAATTCCTGCACTAATGGCAAAAGCAATTTTTTAGCAGCTAAATCCATAAGTCTGGCAAATACTTTCTCCTTTAAACTCGTCGGAGTTCCACCGCCGATATACAAAGAAGAAATATTTAAACTATACATACTTATTAATTTTACCACATTATCTATATCTTGTTCAATGAAATTCAGAAAGTTTTGCTGACTTTCTTCATCCTGCGGTACAATACCGGAAGGAAAAGAACAATATGTACACTTACTGGGGCAAAACGGAATACCAATATAAATGCCAACAGCCTTACGATCTGGTAATACTTTGTCCTGCAATATACATATATCTCTAAGCAGCCTGCCCTGCTCTAACGGCAGCAGATATTTTTTCTGCAGATACTCTGGCAAATTTTCTGCTGCTACACCAATATCTATCAGCTTATGGGCCAGCTTACCCGGTCGCACGCCTGTTAATATACCCCAAGGCAAATATGGTTTTTCTCCGGTAAACTTTGCGAAAACATCCAGCACCGCCAGTTTTATGCAGCGCGTAACTTCACCGCTGATATCACTATCACAGAAAAACGTACTGCTGCACAGCTCTTGTTCAGGTGTTTGCAAAATCGCACGGCAGCTATTTTCAGCATAACATATTCTCAAAACAGTACTGCTGTTACGTTCAGGAAAATAAGCAAATAACGCGGCCATGTCATGTACTGACCGCGTCACATCAAAATTCAAATCATGTATAAGTTTAAAAGTTTTCATTTTTTCACTGCCTGCTCTCCGTCATGCCATAATTCTTTATATAATACACGATAAACAGCAGCTACCGGCACCGCAAACAGCATACCCAAAATACCAAACAGCTTTGCACCAATCAGTAAGCTGATAATCAACACAACAGGATGCAAATCAATTTTCTGGCCCATAATCTTAGGCATGATAAAGTTGGCGTCAAATTGATAGAATATTATATAAAACAATGCAACATAAAAAGCATTAGTGCTTGATTGACCATAAGCAATAAAGATAGCAGGCACAGCACCCACCATAGGTCCTACTACAGGTACAGTTTCAGCCAGCATAGCTAAAAAACCCAAAACCAAAGGAAAATCAACACCTAAGCTTAAAGTTCCCAAAGTAATGCTGATGCCGGCAATCAGACTCAGTTTTCCTAAACCTTGAATATAAGCACTCAAAGTACGTCCTATTTCATCAATTACATGTGCAGCTTTTTCCTGCGCATCATAATTGAAAAGGTTTATTACCATTAAACGCAGTTCACGCCAATCTTTTAAAAAGTAGAATGACAAGAACGGTACAACTACCAATCCTACCAGATTTTTAATAATATCAATACTGGAATGCAGCAAATTCTTCAAAATATTGCTGACAAAAATCATCGCCCAGTTGACAATTTCATCCAGCAGCATGCCAAAAGTCGAAGGCAGCTGCGGATATTTTCCGCTGCCATCAAAAAATATATTCAGATTATTAGCTTCTGCTTTAGTCATGAACACCGGTAACTGAACTAAAAGCTCATTAATCTGACCAAAAAGCGGCAGAATAATAAAACCTATAGTTACCAGTACAAAGATACCAAAGGTAACAAAGGCTAAAGCAATGGCAACCACACGTGATAAATGTATCGTACCCTGTCCTACTTTTATCTTAGCAATCAGATTAACAATCGGGTATAAGGCAAAAGCCATACCGATAGCTAAAAATAACGGCAGGAGAAAAACTGCCATCTGATAAAGAATAAAGGACACCGCAGCTGTTACCAGTAATTTAAAAAATGTACTTGTTTTGATATAAGGCCAGTATTTAAACATGATTTATTGTAAGAAAGGGTTTCTGCGGCGTTCCCAACCTACAGTTGTAGCAGGACCATGTCCCGGCAAAAGCTTCGTCGCATCATCCAACACCAAAATTTTATTTTTTATTGACTGTAATATTTCCTTATAGCTTCCGCCCGGTAAATCGGTACGGCCAATGGATTCACAAAATACTGTATCTCCGCAAAATACCGTATCTTCTACTTGCAGACAAACACCGCCTTTAGTATGGCCCGGTGTAGCATAAACCTTAAACTGCATGCCGGCAGCTTCTACAACATCACCATCTTTAAACAGATTTTCAGCTGCAGCACATTCCAAACCATTAGAAATATAAATAGAAAGATTACGATCTGCTCTGGTAAGCATATCAGCATCTTCGCTGCTGACATATACAGGAGCACCTGTAGCCTTTCTAACTTCATTTAACGCCATAATATGGTCGCTATGCCCATGAGTAATGAAGATAGCTTTAACAGTAATGCCTAATTTTTTTACAGCTTCCAATATCTTATCAGCATCACCGCCCGGATCGACAATCACGCCTTCCTTTAATTCTTCATTTACTGCAATATAGCAGTTGGTAGCAAGCATGCCTACCTCTAATTTATATATCTTCATAAATCCTCCTCGTCAGAACATCTTACTGCTGTCCAGCAAAATCGTTACAGGACCATTATTGGCAAGCTCAACTAACATATGCGCGCCAAAAACACCTGTTTCGACTTTTATATTTTGCTGCCTGCATAATTCATTAAATTTTTCATACAAAACGATAGCAGTTTCTGGCTTTGCAGCTTTATCGAAAGAAGGTCTTTTCCCTTTGCGGCAGTCACCATATAGCGTAAACTGAGAAACACTTAAAATTTCTCCGCCTATGTCTTTGACAGATAAATTCATTTTTTCAGCTTCATCTTCAAAAATGCGCAAACCGGTAACTTTATCAGCAAGATATTGTACATCCTTTTCAGTATCGCCTTCTACAACACCTACAAGAACCATCAACCCTCTGCTGATTTCACCTACGATTTTTCCATCAACTGTTACTTTAGCTTTATCTACACGCTGTACAACTACTCTCATTTCTTACCTCCGTTATTGCCGTTAAAGTTTGCTACAACGCGTTCTACGCTGTAAACACCCTTCATGCGGCGTATACGGTTCATAATATATTCTAACTGCTCAAGGCTGCTGATATCAAGTCCAATATGTGTAGTGGCAACTTTATTTTTATCAGTACGGCAATTCAATGAGAAAATATTAAGCTTAGCTTCACTGGTAGCCATCATAATATCAGCCATCATACCGGGACGATTAACAGAAGTAATAACGATATTTACCTTATAAACCGAATCAATGCCAACATCCCAGGAAACTTCAATCAATCGGCTCTGCTCGTCAGGATTATTACTTAAAACATTAGGACAATCTGCTCTATGTACAGAAACACCACTGCCACGAGTAATATAGCCTATAACCGGATCACCGGGAATAGGATTGCAACAGCGCGCCAGCTTAACCATGATGCCCTCTTCACCTTTAACCAGTATACCATGACTTGCTTTGGCTTTGGACTTTCTTGGCTTAAGCTCTGCCAGCAGCTCCGACAAATCTTTAGTAGTGTTAAGCTTCTGATCTTTCTTGTATATCTCAACTAATTTAGATATAACAGAATTTAAAGTAACCCCACCATATCCTAAAGCAGCCAACAAGTTTTCATCGCTGTCAATGCGCAGTTTAGTTCCTGCTTCTTTAAGTTTTTCCGGTCGTGCCAATACCTTCGGATCATAACCAAGTCTCTTGGCTTCTTTTTCCAGCATTTCACGGCCTTTAATAATATTTTCCTCGCGGCGTTCTTTCTTGAACCAGCCTTTAATTTTATTACGAGTATCAGAAGACCCGACAATATTCAGCCAGTCACGGCTTGGACCGCTGGATTGCTTGGAAGTGATAACCTCGACTATATCACCGTTGCTCAGTTTGAAGTCAAGCGGCACAATACGTCCGTTAACTTTAGCGCCAACACAGCGGTTGCCGACATCTGTATGAATACGGTAAGCAAAATCAATAGGAACACTGCCAACGGGCAAGTCAATTACGTCACCTCTGGGCGTAAATACAAATACTTCATCAGCAAAGATATCCATCTTGACTGTATTGACAAAGTCACGGGAATCATTCATATCCTGATGCCATTCCAACAGCTGTCTCAGCCAAGAAAGTTTGGCATCAAATCCCTTATCAGTACTGCTTTGAGAAGCAGGCTTGCTGCCGCCGCTTTCTTTATAGCGCCAATGCGCAGCGATACCATATTCAGAAATACGATGCATCTCAAAAGTGCGGATTTGAATTTCCAGCGGCTGACCACCAGTAGAAAGTACTGTTGTATGCAGAGACTGATACATATTAGATTTCGGTACTGCTACATAGTCTTTAAAACGTCCGGGAATAGGACGCCACATACTATGCACAATACCAAGCGTTCCATAGCAGTCTTTTACCGTATCTACCAGCACCCTGATGGCTAAAAGATCATATATTTCATTAAGCTCTTTATGGTCACGCAGCATTTTTTTGTGGATGCTGTAAAAATTCTTAGGACGACCTTGAATTTCGCATTTAATATTAGCTTTTTCCAGGCTTTCCTTCATTTCCGCCATTGCTTCGTTAATCATTGCTTCGCGTTCACGGCGTTTAATCTTTACCTGTTCTACCAGATTATAATAAATATCCGGCTCCATATAACGGAAAGCTAAATCTTCAAGCTCCCATTTAATAGTATAAATACCTAATCTATGTGCCAAAGGAGCATAAATTTCCAATGTCTCACGGGAAATAGACTGCTGTTTATGCACAGGCATATATTTCATAGTACGCATATTATGCAGTCTATCAGCCAGTTTAATTAAAACAACACGGATATCCCTGGCCATAGCTAAAAACATTTTGCGGTAATTTTCTATCTGGCGGTCTTCTTTAGAAATATATTCAATCTTACCTAATTTAGTAACACCATCCACCAGATTAGCAACGACAACGCCAAATCTTTCTTTAATATCGTCAAGCGTATAGTCAGTATCTTCCACCACATCGTGCAGGAAAGCTGCTGCAAGTGTTTTATCATCCATTTGCAGCTGTGCCAAAATGCTGGCAACACCAATAGGATGAATAATATATGGCTCGCCGGACTTTCTGCGTTGTACAGCATGTGCTTCCGCTGCCAATTCATACGCTTTGCGTACAAAAGCGACCTGGTCTTCAGTTAAATATTTATTTACTCGGTCGAAAAACTCTTCGATATTAACCGCATCATTTGTAGTAGGCATAACTCCCACTCCCATCTAAACTATTTCATGCTCGCAACAACTCATACTGCGATACCCGCATGTTCTCCATACAATTTTCCAGTAATTTTGCTCTTTGCTGCTGTAAAGCAACATAAAGAGAAGATTCTTCCAAATTACATTTGCGGATAGTTCCTATACGCAGCAAGTTATTCTCGCGAACAATAAATCCTAATTCCTGCAAAATCTGCAGAGAATTTTCGCAAATCAGCTCATGCTCTTCTTCCAGCAGTTTTGCTGCATCTATCTCTGGCTGCTCATGCAGCAGTCCCATAATTTTTTTATAAACTACGGCTAAAGAAGCTCTATCTGGATACTGTAAACGCATCAAAGTTTCTGCTTTCTCTCTGTCTGCACGATTAAAAGCAAGAACCGCTTGTTTTGTCCCAGCTTCTATTAAATTTCTGATTATTTCTTTTAAAGGGCGTTCAGGTAAATCATATAAAATCACCTGTTCAGTTTCTACTGCATCCTCATAAGTTCGTATCTGCAAATGCTCACTAATAGGCAAACAATTCTGCTCAGTAATCTCATTTACAAGAACTGTCAGTTTATCAGCCGTCCGCAGAAACATTTCTACAATTCTGTTTTTATCTTCTGAATTCTTTCTTAAATCACAGATTTCTATTTTTTGCTGTACAGATAAGGCATGCAGCTGTACTGATTTTTCTCCGTTCCAAATATTGATACGCGGCATAAAAGCAATATCAGCTAACATACCATCGTATAAAAGCGGCATTAAATCAGCATGATTCCACATTACAGCTTTATAGGAACAGTCGCCTTTGCTTACACTAAACTGCAGATGCGTTCTGTCCTTACCTATCGCTCTCAGATTGCCCATAACGGCATTTCTAAAAGCAAATACAGGTGTAAGATTGCAGCACCCAAACGGCTCTAATAACGCCAGCTCTTCCAAATCACGGACAGTTATCAAGCCATTTTCACTTAATGCACAATCAACATCAAGCTCCGGATAATAATCTTCCTTTTGCAGATGTAGAGCTACATAATTTCTGAATCTGTTGCGGAACTCATCTACCTTATCAGCCGGAAGCGTAAGACCGGCAGCCTGATGATGTCCGCCAAACTGCAGCAAAATATCACTTTCCGCGTTGATTGCCTCATAAAGATTCAGAGCCTGTATACTGCGGCAGCTGCCTTTTGCAATATCACCGCAAATACTCAAAAGCACTACAGGCAAATGGTATTTTTCTACCAAACGAGAAGCAACTATACCAATTACTCCCTGATGCCAGTTTTCAGAAGCCAGTACAATAGCTGTATCGATATGCTTCTGTTCTGCCAGCATTGCTTCAGCATCTTCCATAATCTGGCGGCTGATTTCCTGACGCAGAGCATTTTCTCTGTTTAAGCTGTCAGCAATAACCGTCGCTTTCTCCAAATCATCACTGACCAATAATTCTACTGCCGACTGTGCATGCTCTAATCTTCCTACAGCATTCAGCCGCGGCGCCAGCATAAAGCCGATATTTTCAGAAGTTATACTTTCTGGATTGCAGCCGCTTGCCTTAATCAACGCCTGTAAACCCGGCAGCCTGGTATTTTTCATAGCAGCAAGACCACGGCGCACAATTTCTCTGTTCTCTCCCAGAAGAGGCACAATATCAGCAACGGTTCCCAAAGCTGCCAGTTCTGTCAAATCCTGCCAATATTCCTGTGTATTATCAGACAACGCCAATGCCTGACACAGTTTAAAAGCCACACCTACACCGCTCAAACTTTTAAAAGGATAATTACAATCTGCCTGCTTGGGATTGATAATAGCATATGCGGGCGGAACTATTTCCGGCACCGTATGGTGGTCCGTAATAATAATATCCATACCTGCTGGCGCCTGCTCAACCTCATGTACACCGCTTATCCCACAGTCAACAGTTACCACCAAACCTGTTCCATTTTCAGCAAGAAATTTTAAAGCAGCATCATTTAAACCGTACCCTTCATTTTCTCGCTTGGGAATATAGGTATCTACACATGCTCCAGCCTCTTTAAGATAAACATACAGCAATGAAGCTGCGGTTATCCCGTCAACATCATAATCTCCGTACACAGTAATCTTTTCACCTGTCTGCATCGCAGTTTTAATGCGCTGTACAGTTTTTTCCATATCCTTCATCAGAAATGGGTCGTGAAATGGAGTTTTACTGCCATACAAAAATTCACGCATCGCTTCAGCAGTAGTAAAACCTCGCTCTAAAAGTATACCTGTTACGATAGGAGAAACATCCAGTTCTGCAGCTAAACAACCAGCCTTTTCTTTATTAAATTCCTTAACATGCCAGATTTTTCTCTTACCAATCATTATTTCTGCTCCGCAGAAGAACTTTTCATTGACTCCGCTGCATTATTTCTGCCAGCTTCACTGCGCAGCTTCTGATTATGCATAAGCATGGCAACCTGTTCTTCCAAAGTCTTTTTTTCTCTTTGCAGTTTAGCAATTTCATCGTTCAGCTTTCTTTCCAGCATATAATGACGTGCCTTCACCATCAACAGATAGCAGCCTGCCACCAATATGCCCAACAGAAACGATCCCAAAATAACTATAACCAATGAACTTTGAAAACTCCAAACAAAGAAATTCAAAGCAACACCTACTGCGTTCTGCACCGCAAACAAAGCGACAACTATGCTGACTAAAACAGTAAACAGCAAATATGGCATACTATCATCTCCTAAAAAATAAACATTATAACAATATTTATTCGTTTATTAGTAATAAAATTCCTGCTGTACTACTCTAATTTCACACTTTCTTTATCCTGTAAATTATCAGTAAGCTCAAAACGATACTTTTGTTTCACTCCAGGATATTTTTCATGGTCAACTTCTGAAGCAAACATTTCATACGGCCGTACATAATAACCAAAATCTCCGTATAAAGCTTCGTAAACTACATGTTTTTCACCTGTTTCAGAATGTACAGCTATTAAAATAACTCTATATAAATTTCCTTTAAAATGACGGTAGATTCTACCAGCTAATATTTCACGCATCTGACTCACTCTTTCTTTTACATTTTCAACCAATTAGCAGGAAGTAACAAAAAAGGCTCAGACCTAAGTCTGAGCCTTACTTTTTACGTGGCAGGGGCAGTAGGAATCGAACCCACAACCAACGGTTTTGGAGACCGCTACTCTACCAGTTGAGCTATACCCCTGTGGAGCGGAAAACGAGATTCGAACTCGCGACCCCCTCCTTGGCAAGGAGGTGCTC
>ERZ773192.251-NODE-251-length-71228-cov-7.410099_pt1 | contig 71228 bp, 67 predicted proteins | sample MGYA00581010_ERZ773192 | MGnify/ENA primary metagenome ERZ773192 (study PRJEB29015, sample SAMEA2737741) | human gut metagenome | biome: human gut; feature: human-associated habitat; material: faeces | place: China | collected 2012 ...
GAATCTACAGCGTTTATAATGTTACATTAAATGAGGTCACAGCTCCTGCGGCGGTGACAAATTTCAGAAGCGTTATTTCCGCAAAAACCGCTATCAGATTCAATTGGAACAAGAACACGGCGGTTGACGGTTATGAAATTGATATGGCTGTTGGCAGCAACTGGGTAAAACAGGCGACTGTCGAGGGCGGCAATTCGGTTGCTTACGCTCAGACAAAGCTCGCACCCGACACAGCTTACAGATTCAGAATCAGAGCATATAAGACTGTTGACGGAAAGAAAATCTACAGTGCTTATACGACAGCAAACGCAAGTACAGCGAAGTGATTCTGTTGTAAAAGAATAATATGGCACCGACACAGAGGTTCTGTGTCGGTGCTGTTTTTATAGTTTGAAACGGACGGTAGGTTTGAGCATCTTTTTTCCATTGTCGGTGATAGTGCAGTTGCACCGGTGAGGTCACGAGGATATTTATTTTTCGGGTGAGGGTTGGTGTGGGGAGAGGGATGGTGCGGTTTTTAAAAGGGTTAGTAAAGCAGTATCACCTTTAGCTCCCTTGTGTAAAGGGAGCTGGCACAGTGGAGCACATCGTTTTCAATATTGCTTTTTATAATAGTTGAAGATGCGTTGGCAGAGAATCGTGTTTTCCGTCACTGTGACTGAGGGATTGTTAGCGGAGGTGTCAGAGAAACGGAAAGGATGCGGTAGGAAAGCAATCCCTCAGTCTTGCGACAAATAATGTTGAGAGGATATTAAAGATGCTTGAATCGCAGAGCAAGACAATTTATGATAGAAGTAGCCTTGTCGCAATCCAGCTCCCTTTACTCAAGGGAGCCAAGTGTGATGGCGATTTTCGAGGGATAGTGTGGTTTTGGAAAGGGTGGTGGTGTGGCAATCCCTCAATAGTTGGCTGAGCGAAGCTCAGCAACAGAAGCTCACCTTTGGCAAGGGACGGGCATGGATGCCCGAAGTTGAACGCCCAAAGGCTTTAAGCATGGACGCTTAAAGTCAGCCACACAAAGCCGTTGCACGATGCAACGGCACTAATGGCTGACGAGGCACGGACGCAAAGCCAACAGAGCGTTCATAAGCCAAGAATGTGATGGCAATTTTCGAGGGATAGTGCGGGGCGGGGGGCTGTTAACGATAATAATATAAAAGTGGTCACAGCTTGCCACCGTGACCGCTTTATATTGATTATCACTTTCTTTAACCCCGCCGTTTTGCTATCCTAAGCTGTACTGCAACCGTATTAAAGGCGGAACTGTCAGCGGCGACCCGCCGCCCGCTTAGCTGTCGAGGGTTTTGGGACCGTCTATTTTTTCGCCTAAGAACTTGGGAAGCTCCATACCTGCCTGGTTGAACATTTCACCCATAGGCGGAACAGCTTTCATTATACCGCTGATAAAATCGGCTGTGGCGGTCTTGCCGTTTTCGCCCTTTGAGCCGCCGTCCCAAACAGTTACCTTGTCTATCTTGATGTTCTTGATAGCTTCTACCTGTATCTTCATCAGCTCTTCCATATTGTTTGCAAGAATCAGCTTGATTGCGCTGTCTGCGTTTCCGCCTGCGGCATTTACAAGCTCTCTCATACCGTCAGCCTGCTTTACGAGTATCTCCTGAGCGCCTCGTGCCTGTGCTTCCATCTTTGCAAACAGAGCGTCAGCCTCACCCTTTGCGGTACGGCGTGCAACCTCTGCCTTTGCCTCTGCCTCAATCTCAGCCTGCTCCTTGGCAATCTTAGCCTTAACGATTATATCCGCCTGCTGAGTTGCGGTTTCGAGGGCGGCACGGGTCTGCTCTGCCTGCTGCTGTGCTATGTAGGCTTCTTCCTTTGCCTTAGCTGCCTGAACAGCTTCTGCGGCTGTAGCAAGACGCATTGATTCTGCTTCCTTTTCACGTCTTAAAGCCTCAGACTGAGCGACCTCAATCTTGGATTCGTTCTCACCCTTGATAGCAAGAGCGTTTGCAGCAGCGACCTGTATACGCTGGTCACGCTGTGCGTTAGCCTGACCGATCTCACCGTCACGATCCTTTTCGGCAACGGATTTCTTCGCATCGTTGATAGCCTTTGCGGCAGCTTCCTTACCGAGCGCTTCGATATATCCCGACTCATCGTTTATATCTGTTACGTTAACGTTGATAAGACGTAAGCCTATCTTCTTAAGCTCAATCTCAACGTTGTTTGATACGGCAACAAGGAACTTGTCACGGTCGTTGTTTATCTCCTCAATCTCCATAGTAGCAACTACAAGACGTAACTGACCGAATATAATGTCCTTTGCAAGCTCCTGTATCTCGTTCATTCTCAGTCCGAGCAGACGCTCAGCGGCATTCTGCATTATACCCGGCTCTGTCGAAATACCTACTGTGAATCTTGAGGGTACATCAACACGGATATTCTGCTTTGAAAGTGCATTCTTCAAGTCTACATTAATAGATATGGGCGTTAAGTCCATAAACTGATATGACTGGATGATGGGCATAATGAATGCCGCACCGCCGTGTACGCACTTTGCGCTTCTTGCCTGACCGTTCTTGTCGCTTCCGACTTTACCATAGATAACAAGTATCTTATCCGAGGGACACTTACGGTATCTTGATAAGATACCCATCAATAATGCGAATACGATGACTACCGCAACGCATATTGCAATTAAAATTTCGGGCTGCATGAATATTTCCTCCTGTAACTTAGAAATTGCTTTATTGCTTATTTATCCTTTTCAACCGCCACGACATCGCCACGCACGTCTATTATCCGCACCTGCGTTCCCGTGGGGATTGCTTCCTGTTCATCGGTGACAGCCGAAAGCTCTATGAAACGCTCTCCTGCCGCTATTGTCACCTTTCCCTCTCCGCTTTCGTTTGCGGGAATGGGGATATACACTCTGCCCTTTTCTCCGAGCAGTCTGCGCACGTCAAGGCTTCCGTCCTGAGTGAGCCTTCTTGTAAGCTGAAGCACCTTTGCAACTCCGAGCATCGCAAGGAATCCCAGCACAAGCGCAATTATTATAGCTATCGCAACGTGAAGTCCGAGCGAGGTACATATAATACCCGTCCAGCCGAATACGCACAGGAATGTCATAATTCCCTGCAATGTGAAAAGCTGCATTGTGCCGAAATCCGCCGGATTCGAGCCGTCGCCGGTCGTCATATGGTCGCACCCTTCTATTGCATGAGCCGTCATATCCGTCGGTATATCCGCAGGAACATCGGCAGGCATATCGGGAACATCTCCAAGACCGTCTATTCCGCTCGTGTCGCTGAACTCAACACCTTCTCCACCGTGACCTATACCTATCATAAGCAGGATAGTCTGTATCACTATAATAAGCGTTGCGGGTATGGCTATGCAGTAAAAGACCTGCATTGTAATACCGAGCGAATTCCACCATTCAAACATATCTTTCACCCTTTCAGATATTTCATGTGTTCTTTGTTTTATGAACATTTGCTTTTTGCGTCTTATACCATTTGTCGAATTTGTTCGTTTTTTACATTGCGTTATCAAAATCTGTATTTTCTATGCCGAGAACGCATTTTCGGCACATTTAAAACGGATTTTGCTGTTGTTTCCGATGTAGCATAACTACAAAAGTAACTATAAAACTGAATTACATTCCGTATAATAATTTCAACAAATTACCCTGCGGATATTATTTGTTGTAATATCCGAGAGTCAGCAGAATAAGGAAGTTCTTATCAACAAGCACCCATTCATCATTTGTATATCTGAATTCGATTGTCAGCTCAAACTTATCCGACCTGAACTCAGAGTCACCTATCATACTGTCGATATAATCCATCTGCGCATTAAAATCGTTTTTCATCTCCGAGCTGATTTTTGAATCGGTTTTTTCATTAAACTTCTCCATGTCAAGACAGGTAAATGTTCCTGTGACGCTACCTGTTCTTGAGCCTTTATCCGTCTTTTCGGTGAGGTTGTCGTAAGTTACATAATTTTTGAATATCTCCGCTAAAGTATCGGAATAGCGTGACAGCCATTTATCGTCATATTCCGTGCCTGTATCTGTAAAATACAGTTCCATGCTCCTTTTGGAAAAGCTCCTGCAATAGCTTGCAAGCGTATCATAATCTTTTTCTTTTGTCAGCGTAAAAATCTCTTCTATTGTTTCTTTAGGCGAAAGATGCTTATCTTCGGTCTTAGTTTCGTTTTTATGACAACCTGCGATCATAATAAGCATTGCACCCATACAGACAAGGCTTATAACTCTGACGGCAGTTCTTTTAAACTTTATATATGAACTTTTCAATTTGGTTAGTCCTCCGTACATAACAGATTTTGTTATGTAAATTTAATTTACCTTAATTATAACACATTTGAACGAAATGTCAATATCAAACTTTGCAATTGTGAAAAATAAGCAGTTTGCACAATATAAATCAGCACTTTTTATGCAATGCGCAGAAAAGCGACATTATTTGCGCCGCAGATCAAAAAAATTCGGCAAATGCACTTGATTTTTTTACGGCTATCTGCTAAACTATCAATATAAAAGGTAAATTAAATTTACAGAGGCTGTTTAAAGGTAATTATCCGTAACCGTCTGAACGATAAATAACTTTATCAATGCGGAAGGAGTGAAAATATGAATTCTGAAGAACTGGGAAAAAGAATTAAAGAAGCACGACTTGCCAAGAAGATGACTCAATCCGAGCTTGTCGGAACGTTCATTACAAGAAATATGCTCAGCCGTATCGAAAGCGGAAACGCCTGCCCGTCCGTGAAAACGCTTGAATATCTTGCAGGGCGGCTTGATCTGCCTGCAGGAAGTCTTATATCCGACGAGATGCAGAGCGAGGAAGATTCCGACAGAAACGCACAACAGCTTATAAAGGTAAAGCGGCTGTACAAGGACAGCGATTATTCCGCCTGCATAAAGGCGGCGGAAAAGCTCATCGGCAGTGAGTTTGAGGACGAGGGACAAGCGATAACGGCGCGCTGTTGTATAGCTCTATCCGACAAAGCCACAGAAAGCGGAGATAAGGCGGCGGCAATAAAATATGCAAAGCAGGCGCTTGAGCTTGCCGACAAGGGCATTTACAAAAGCCGTGAGATAAGCGTTGACGCAACGCTTAAGCTGTCGGAAATCGCAGGAGGAAAGTAATATATTCTCATTATAGAGATGTTATGCGATATACTTTTCGATACAGGAACAGTGGCTGGCACAAGCCCCATACTGCCGAAGCGTTAAGGATAATCTGCTGTGTCTGACATCACTTGCTTTCATTGCAATAATTGCGATACTGACTATCGTTACGGTAAAATGTGTGCAGGATATGCCTGCTGTAAGCATACTGCTCGGCGTTCTGATATAATTATGATATTTTTGCTTCTGAGCATACTCAAAAGAGCTTATGGAACAGGAAAAGATAAAAAATGATTGACAAAGCTCTTTTTTTGGTGTATAATATTATCGTTGTGATGTCGGAAGATATCACAGGATATATGCAGACGTATCGAAGTGGTCATAACGGGGCTGACTCGAAATCAGTTTGCGGGCAACCGCACGTGAGTTCGAATCTCACCGTCTGCGCCATCAAGAGGCTATAAAAAAGATATAGCCCGTGAAAACCCTGATTTTATCGGGGTTTTCACCGTTTTATACGGCAAAATTTCAGCGACCGTTTTTGTAGATGTAAATCGGTCGTTTTCCCTTTATATAAGGTTTTGAACTCTCACACAACCGAACACCCAATACGCAGGCAGATAGAAATCAAAAATCTATAAGTAAAACAACCTTTTTTGCAGCTAAAGCACACAATGAACTGAGGTGAAATACTGTGCAGCTTCTTTATGGCGTACCTGAAGATATTGAAAAATGGATGGACTTAATAACAGAGGTTCGATGGGATTTTCCGGGGCTTGAAACACAGGAAAAGCTAAATGAGCATAAAACCAGCGTCCTGAAATTTATGGATAAACGACAGGCTGTTTGTGTAAAAGAAGAAGCCGAAATTGCAGGAGTTATATTGTTTTCGAGGGAACACAACATGATCTGCTGTCTCGCAGTTGCACCCCGATACCGTCGCCGCGGTGTGGCTACAATGCTTATGGTTGAGGCGCTTGCCAATTTAGACAGGGCAAAAGAAATATCGGTTTCTACATTTCGGGCTGATGATGTAAAAGGAATTGCACCAAGAACATTGTATGAGAAATTCGGTTTTGTTGCAGATGAGCTTATAGAGGAATTCGATTACCCAAATCAAAAATTTGTCCTTTTCCCCGCCGGCGCAGAGCGAAAAGCCAGACAGATGTCTATTAACGGTATGGTTCGGGAAATCAGCCGTATTCTTGCGGACTGTGACCCTACAATATATTTGTACGGTTCGTCTGCATTGAATGATTTCAGATTGGGTTGGAGCGATATTGATATTTTAGTCCTGACGGAGAAGCAAATATCCGAGTCACAGGCAAATTTGCTTGTAAATCTCCGCCGGACTATGCTCGCAGATGAACCCGATAATCTTTATTACCGTTCTTTTGAGGGCGCTATGCTCACCAGAAGTGCCTTTCTCGCAAACGCTGATGACCGAGTGGTTTATTGGGGTACAAGCGGAGAGAGAATTACCGACAGGTATTTGCTAGATGGCTTTGGCAAAACAGAACTGATTGAGAGCAGCCTTCTTTTGTACGGGAAGGATATACGAAAAGAACTGAGATATCCGGATTTACATGAGTTGTATGCCGATGTAAATCGTCACTATAAGACTATAAGAAAGTACGCACAAAGCACCGGAAGAAATTTTTATTCTTTCGGTTGGCTGTTGGATATATCTCGTTGCATATACATACTTCGCACAGGCAAGATTATTTCTAAAACAAAAGCGGCAGAATGGGCGCTTCAAAACAATCTCTGCCCGGATGTGCACGCTCTAACAACCGCATTGAATGTCCGCAAATGCCCGTTAAAGTACCGATATGATAAAGATACATTCGACTATGCTGAAACACTTGGCGAGGTTGTTCAGCGTTTTGCAGATGTGTTAGAAAAAGAATTGAAAGCAATTGAATAAGAAAAGGCGAAAAAATCTATTTTATAGTCCTCCCACAACAAAACCCTTGAAGGCTGAGGCTTTCAAGGGTTTTTATTTATGAGCATTTACGGGCAGCGAAAAGACTCCGACCTTAGAAGTCGGAGCCTTTGCTGAAATTTATTTTGCGGATAGTGCCGCCGGCAGATGTCATTCTATAAGGCCGCTCTCCTTTAAGAGCAGCTCGACATCGGTACCCTTGGCTTTTTTCATTACGACTTTAAGCAGCATCTTTTCCTTGAATGAGAGCTTTATATCCGTTATCGGCTTCTTGTCTATAGCGTAGTAGCAAGCACGCAGAAGCTCACGGACATCATATTTGCTTCCCCATACCTCAGGAACGCCACGGTCTATGTCAAGCAAGGTGTAGACAGATTCCATACCGGTACGCATAGAATACTCGGTAGTGAAAATTGTGTCACGGGGCGTTTCGGCAAACTGACCGATGAAAGCGAAGTTTACTGCGCCGTCCGGAACTACCTTAGGTCTGTCGGATTCCTTTCTCGGCTGGAAGAATGCGTTTATATAAGGCATATAGCACGTTGTGGTGTTGCAGGAGTTTTTGGCAAGAGCATTGATTTTTTCTGTCGGTACGCCGATGTGGTAGAGCCACTCACGGCAGATCTCCTCGCCTGTGCAATCACGCATTGCTTTCTTTACATAGTTGCCTTCCTTGTTTGTATTAAGGGAATACAGCCATACAAGAACCATATTCTTATCCTGCGACTTGAACTGTGGCTGACGGTTTATCGTCCACGAAAGATACCAGTTTTCCGTGCTGTCCTTTACGGTGACAATGCCGCCTGTTGTTACCTTGCCCATGCGTGGGTCACGCTTGCAGATATTCATAATATATCCGATTATCTCATCGTCCGAGGTCGCTACTGTAGCGCTCATCCAGTTAGTAGCGTCAACATCGCTGCAGAACTTGTCGGGATTGCCGTATTCGCCGTTCTTCGCCTGTGCCGCAATAGCCTTCCACATATCCCACGATTCACCGAATCCGTTCTTTACACCAGATAAATCGGGGGCGTGGGTCTGATCGCCGTAGCAGGATGTGTCGGTACAGCAACCGTTTGTTATAAACACAAGGTCGTCCTCGATAAGATCTATCGTTTGCTGCTTTCCGTCCTTTATATAGACTATCTGCTTTGCAATCTTCCTGCCGCCGTCATCCTTGATTATAACATTCTTCACATCCATTCCGTACTCGATGCGAACGCCGTGAGCCTCAAGATATTTTACAAGCGGGAGTATCATACTCTCGTACTGATTGTACTTTGTGAAGCGCAGTGCGCTGAAGTCCGGAAGTCCGTCTATGTGATGAACGTAGCGGCAGAGATAACGCTTCATTTCAAGAGCGCTCGACCAGCGCTGGAAAGCGAACATTGTCTGCCAATACAGCCAGAAATTCGTGCTCCAGAAGCTGTCGGGGAGAACCTCCGAAATCTTCTTGTCCTCAAGATCCTTTTCGGGCGTTAAGAAGAGCTTTGAGAGTGCCATTGCCGATTCCTTGTCAAGCTCGAACTTCTTGTCTGTGTGTGCATCCTTGCCGCAGTTTACCGTTGCACGACAGAGAGAATAGTTGGGGTCGTGCTTGTTGAGCCAGTAGTATTCGTCAAGCACCGATACACCGGGCGTTTCAATAGAGGGAACGTCACGGAACGTATCCCACATTACCTCGAAATGATTATCCATTTCACGACCGCCACGCATATAGAAACCCTTTGTAATATCCTTGCGTCCGTCACAGCTTCCGCCCGCAAGCTCCAGTTTCTCAAGAAGGTGGATATGCTCGCCCTTCATCTGTCCGTCTCTTACAAGATAGAAGGCTGCCGTAAGTCCGGCAAGTCCCGTGCCTATGATATAAGCTGATTTTTTGTCGACATCCTTCGGCTTTTCGGGATGTGCGAATGCTTCATAAGTTCCTGCTGAGTAATACATAAAAACCTCCTGAAAATTTATTTTCTGTCCTTATTATATCCACATTTCCGACTTCTTTCAATAAACAAAAAAAGCGCCGTGCTAAAATCTTTAGCACAGCACTGTAAATTGTATAAATTTTTATCAAAACGGGCATTTTGATTAAAACGGCTCACAGCTTGAAACGATTCAACGCATCGGAAACGGAATCTTTTATAAGCAATGCGAGCTTATCTATTATCAGCCTCGGGTCGTCCTTCATATCGCCTTTTATCCAGTCAAGCATTATCCCTATGAACACATACGAATATATCCGTGCGATAAACTCCTTATCCTCATTACGCACGGGTATTCCTGTTGACTGCTCATCTATTACTCCCATTATCAGTCCGTCTGTAAGCGGTTTCAGATATTTTTCCACCTGCTCACGATCGACACAGCGGTAGACATTCATAACAAACGGTTTATTTGCAAGCACAGCCTCAAATATATTCAGAAAGCCCTCCTGCCAGGTATCGTGGGTCTTCTTTTCTTCAAGTGCTTTTCTTGCGTCTTCAAGGCACGACCATTCCACAAGGTCGTAAATATCCTTAAAATGATAATAGAAGGTCATCCGGTTTATGCCGCAGTCCTCGGTAATATCGTTTATAGTAATCTTGGTAAGCGGTTTTTTCAGAAGAAGATTTTTAAGCGACTGCTCAAGTGCCCTTTTAGTTACCTCAGACATTTTACCCTCCGGAGTATTACTTTCTGACGCATTATACCGACAGTGAAATCTGTTCGTATCACGCAATTCTGTCAGATTATATTTTAGCACATTTTCATAAAATTTCAAGCAAAAGCTGAGTTTCTGTTTATAATACGCTGTTATTTATACTGCATCTTGCGGTGCGGATAACTTTTTTATACGGCTTGTACCGTGTAAACCGAAACGGACAGCCGTGAAGCTGTCAGTGCTTAGCACTATCCGGCTTGGGAATGCGTGCTTTCGTTATCTGCGGGCGATCGAGCGAATCAACGCAAAACTGAACCGTGTCGGTTTTTCCGATACAGTTCATTACTTATCTTGCTCTTATAATCTCAGGGCGTTTTACGCTGTATAAGAAAAATATTTTCTTCCGTGTTCCTCTTCTGCGCCGATCTTATTATAAAAATTGATCGCAGGCTCGTTCCAGTCAAGGCAGCTCCACTCTATATATGAAAATCCGTCCTGGTTTGCAAATTTCTCTACTTCAGAAAAGAACTTTGTTCCGAGTCCGTTCCTGCGTTTTTCCGACTTTAAAAACAGATCTTCAAGATGCACTCCCGCCTTTGCCGCAAACGAGGCGAATACGGGGTAATAAATAGCATATCCGACCGACTCGCCGTTTAGTTCAGCGATAAGTGCAGTCGCTATGTTCTTTTCAAAGAGAAGATAACGCAAATCCTCCTGCGTGGCGGTCATATCCTGCGGTCTTTTTTCGTATGCGGCAAGACCTTTTATCAAGTTTTCTATAAGATTTATGTCGTTTTCGGTCGCTTTTCTGACAGTAAAATTTTCGTTCATTGGAAGTCCTCCTGCTTGTATAGATTTATTATAGCCGTTTTCCGCATTCAAGTCAATTGTGACTTTACACCTGAACATCGTATAGCAGAAAAGCCCTTTGAGAAAAGGAACTATCCTCTCTCAAATGGTACGCTCACAAGCAAAATTATCAAGCATTATCCCTACTGTTATTCTTTCTTAGAATATATATGCCATAAACCGCAAGCAGAACATAAGATACAAGACAAGCTATCAAAGCTATTGTCGGGTACCGGTTACTCGTTGAAAAGCAAAACGGAATACCGCACAGATTTATAATTAAGTGCAGTATGATCGGAACCCACAGATTTTTACTTACTGCGTAGACCGCTCCGAAATAAACGCCGAGTGCGGTTGCCCAGACTGTTTTAGCTATTACTGTTGCAATCGGCTGTCCCAAAGCTCCGAAAATATGACCTAAGCCAAATAATACAGAAGTAATCAAAATCGCATACAAGATTGCGTTTTTTCTTTCCCCGAACCACTTTGCAATAATATTCTGCAACAAACCTCTCAGGTACAATTCTTCCATAATGCCGACACCTATGTAGTATACAATTCCTTCAATAACAACTCTCCATATAGTCGGTTTATTATCAAACGGCATAAGTCCGATACAGAAAGCAAATGTAACTGCCACAGTCGCAATTACTGCGGGTAACCCGTATTTTATCAGCCCCGATAAAACGCCTTTAAGCTGTAATCCAAACTGCCAATCCTTCATCAGAAACCTTCTGCATACCCAACAAATTGCAAAAGCCAATAAAAAATTCAACATCAAAGTAATATAAATCGGATCGATGTCCTCAATTTTTATATTACAAAACAGTGCTGCCGGCAGAGCGGACATTTCCATAAATGTCATTATAAGCGTTAATATAACCGCAGTTATTGCTGTTCTTTTTTTCATAATCTCACTCCAAATTCCGATTTGCATTTCCGTTCATTTCAGAAAACGGGCAATCCCAAATGAACTGCCCGTCAAAATATTTACTTTACTTCCGGCTTCATCGTCGGGATTTCAAGTGAAAGTATCTTATACCCTGATTTAACCTCTCTTTTCCTTACTTTGTTAATCCAAACCGTTTTCATTAAAGTGCATAACCTCACATAAGATGTCATAACTTTATTTGATTTGTCGTAAAAAAACGAGGGTGTTTTCATTGTCCGGCGAAGAAGCACATCTCGGATAACACCGACTATTTGCCGCATAAACCTTTATTTGTTTATACAGTATAACATATTCTTATTTAAAAATCAAGGAGCCTGCCACCGTGTTGTGGCAAGCCCCCTTTTTCATCGTATCTTGATTTTACCCTCAAGCCCTGCAAAGGACTCCATCTTTTTATCCTTTGTTGCTTCATTATATAAGTCCATCGTGGTTGTAATATCCGCGTGTCCCATAATCTCCTAAATAATCTTCAGGTTAGTTTCGTTCTCACAAAAGCGAGTGCAGAATGTATGTCGCAAATGGTGGCAACTGAAATGCGGTAACAGTTCAGGCTCTCGACGTTCCGCTTTTGCATCTTCTTCCTCTTTCGCATTACACGCTTTAATTATCCGGTCTATCGCTCGATTAACACAATGTGGGGATAATACCGTGTTGTATCTTGATTTGAATTTAAAACCAGAATACCCGTCTACAACGCTCTCATTAAATCCACTCTCAAGCTGCTCCTTGTATTCTTCTGTGAAAGCCGCCTTTACATCAGAAAGCATCGGAATTATTCTGACACCCGATTTTGTTTTTGGAGTGGTTATTGCGAAGTGTGATGCTTCGTCCGTGTACTTCCTATAAATAAGGGTGTGGTTGATATTGATGATGTTACCTTGAAAGTCACAATCTTCCCACCTTAAACCGAGTATCTCACCGATTCGTCCACCCGTACCGAGCAGGACTGTAAAGAGCGGTAGCCAATGCTTGTACTGATAGGACTGTGTCGTAAACTCAACGAGCTTGGTTTGCTGTTGCTCGGTAAGTGCGTGTCGCTTTGGCTTTTCCCAAGTATGGCTCTTTTTAATATCTGCCATTACACCGTCCGAAGGGTTGCTGCGTATATATCCGTCACGAACCGCCGAAGTAAACACCGGATGCAGAATGGTATTGATTATCTCCATACTGTTCGGCTTGAACCCTCTTTCGTGAATAAGGGATATATAAAACTTCTTGACTTCACTATACTTGATTGTGGTGATGTTCTTTTTGCCAAAGTCAGGGCGAACATAATTGTCGTACATATAAATGTAGTTGGTTCTCGTGGACTCTTTCAGTTCTTTCTTGAGTTCGATGTATTGATCCCAAAAGGAATTGAGTGTCATCTTGCGGGTTTGATAAATAAGAAGGTTGTCCTCCAAGTCCTTCTGTATTTGCTTCTCCATATCACGAAGCGAAGCCCCGCCTTGCTTTCCTTCAGGAACTTTGTCGGTTGCTACGAGTTTCCAACTATATACGGAATAACGCTCACTGTTACTGTCTGCATACTTATATTCATACTTAACTTTATCTTTGGATATTGATGTTAAAATGATAACGCAATAACAAGTTCCGGTAAGCGCTTGAAATGTTGCGCGTGTATACGAGATTTCTCTGATGGCTTTGTTTTAACCGATGATAACATTAAATTATCGGAGGTTGAATTATGAACATTAGTTTATTTCAGAACTATCTAAAACCTGCAAACGTGAAAAAAATAATATTGGTGGCAAATGTTTACGGAAAAACAGAGCATTACATATCATCGCCTGAGCAGCTAAAAATAGAATTTTTTAATGAAAGAGAGATGAATGAAATCAAAAGTTCTTTAAGGGAAGAAGGTTATGATTTCTTGGCATATTATGATGAGCATGAATTTATCAGTGATGTTGAAAATCACGTAGTTAATCCCGATGAAGATATTCTTGTTTTTAACCTTGCCCGAAATGGATATGGTGTTTCAAAAAAGTCTTTAATTCCGGCATTTTGTGACTATTACAAAATAAAGTATACCGGGAGCAATGGGTATACCTGTTCACTGGCCCGAAATAAACATCATGTTTCCAACCTTCTTTTACAGAATAATTTGCACGGATTAAAAACATGGGTTTATGAGGATGGATGGCAGCTGGGTATAGTCCCTGATGGCAACATGGAAGTAATAATTAAACCGTTGTTTGAGTCTGCCAGCAAAGGCATACGACCTGACTGTATAATAAATACTTCTTCAATTAATTTTGAGAATAAAGTTAGAGAAAAATATCTTGAATTAAAATCTCCTCTTGTTATTGAGCAATTTATACATGGATACGAATGCAAAGTTCCAATATTTGTATTGGATAACCTGTCGGTTTGCGATCCAATAGGGATTAGTATTAATGGCATTCAAAATCTGGATAAAATGATAATTACTCAAGATCTTTCTTATCACTATTCCTACGGCAATTATATGATGTCAGAATATTTCGACAATACTGTTATCGAAGAAATAAAAAAATATGCTGGCAATGTATTTAAGTTTTTGGGAATGGAGAATTACGGAAGGATAGATTGCAGAGTTACTCCCAATGGAGAATTCTATTTTAATGACTACGCTACAATGCCATACTTTACACATCATAGTGAAATGTTTTATCTGTTTGGAAGTCATCACCTTTCACAAGGAAAATTATTTAATGTTATTTTTAATTCGGCCTTAATAACAAAATACCATTACAATGTATAGAACAACAATTCTGACATCATTATGCCTCTTCCAACAAATCTGTATGTTTTTGCAGAAATATTAGAATCAATATCCGGATGAAACAGTGCATATGGAGTTGTGGATATTCTATTTTCTATCAGCTTTGCAACATATTGATTTTGGGCGGCATAATATGTACGATAGTTTGCATCCCATTGGTATAGGTATTGTTTAACAAAATCATTATATTGATGGGCCTTTGCAAAATCCCCCTCTAACAGATAAAGCGCAGCTAGATTTGATGGAACGCAGGTTGAATAAAGTGCGTTTGAGTAGCTATGCAAATTATCAAACAGCGACAAAAGTCTGTTTTCAGCTTCCCGATATTTTCCTGCAAGCAGGTACAAGCAGGCTGTATTCAGCTTGATCACATTTGATATATCGGGCTTATCCTCGTATTTAATCAGCGTTGTTATGCCGCTGTTTACAAGAATCGAGAATTTGTCGCTGCTAGTTTCGTGGCAGAGATTGGCCAATAAAATATTGTTTTGAGCTTTATACAGTTCAGGGAAATCATAGAAATTATTTGTGCTCAGATACTCCTCCATTTTATTTGCATATTCGTATGCAGTATCAAACTCCCCCTCATATATACTGTATCCGATCATATCATTATAGGCTTTGTACTTAGGTAGATAATCTTGTATTGAGTTATTGGCAAAAAGATTTTTCATTCTCTCATAAGCACCTTGTGCATCTAGTAACGACGCCGTTCTACGCATAAATTCTATATAATTCTCCTCAAGCTCCGAACTTTCTGCATGGCAGACTTGGTTTTGGAATTGGATTACATATTCATCTTCTATTTCTCTTGCGCTATTCAAATCAGAAAGCTTATATGCAAGAACATTTATCAGCACTGTAAGTGAATCAAAATATAGATCAACCATATTGTATTCCAGAAATATGTTTGAGGCTTCCCTTAGTAATTCCTTTACTTTTACAAATTTTTCGTTTGAATCTCCGATAATAACAAGAATTCTTGCTTCCATGAAATTCAATAGTGCCCCACAAAATTTGTTAGGGATATCAATAGGACTAATGTCATTTATATATTTGTATGCTAGGCCAAAATCCCTTGACTCATACGCTGACAATATTTTGTATAAATCGGAGGTATATTTAGCGTACATTTGATTGGATGTGTATTTATCTTCATAACTTTGATGATCAAATTGGCTTAATTTTCCCCGTACTGCAAGCATTGTTAAATGTGCGTAATATTCATCTAACACCTTTATGAGGGCTATATGCCCCATGTAAAGATTTTCAGCAATAATTAAATGCCTCGTTGGATATTTCTGCTTTAGCAGTATATTATATCGCAAATGATGTGCTTGCTTATTTTCCAACTTTTTATATAATACATCTTTTATAATTGGATGCAGAAAGGATACAATTGAATAATCCGGTTTATCCTCCTTAACCAGACCATTTTTAACACCAAACGATAAAGCATTAATTACTAAATCAAGTTCTTTATCAGTTAGCTTTGATAAATCATAAGCATTTATTATTGTACCGAGAATTGAAGCTACCTCCAAACAATTTATTTCGGTGGCATGATTGTCTAGGTGCTTGGATATCATCTTATCAAATATTTCAACAAGTCGTTCTAAAGTACAGCTTTGAGAAAGAATATCCTTATGAATGTTATTTTTATTAAAATATTCTGATAGTGTGTTAGTTAATGTTAAGTCCTTGGAAGTAATTGAGGCTAATACCTTCATATCCTCTGCGGAATACTTGTCCCTATGATTAATGTCTTTCAAATAACTGAAATATGTATTGTCATCAATTTCAACTTTGATATTGGAAGCAGTGATATTGGCGAGCAAGCCATTCTCCTCAACCGTGTTTTCAACTATAATAATCTTAAGCCTATTATTAAATGATTTATTAATATCATTATTTATGAATAGTTGACGAATAAACCTCACCACTTGTCTATTCATATATTCACAGTTATCAAAAATTAAATAATAATTACACTTATCCGATTTTTCGATAATTTTCATTAACGAAATAATAATATTAATTTCCTGATCGGAAAAGAAGTTATTCAATTTTTTTGAAACAGAAATTGATTTGTTGAATATTCTGAATAATATTTTTAGCGGACCTGAGAATGGTTTGATCTTATCCGTTTCCATTATGAAATTAGTTGACTCGGTTATATTTTTTATTCTGTTGTCAAATGCGGAAGACAAAGAAATCATTGAAATTAAGCTCTCATCTTCTTTATCAATCTCCTTAAATGCGAAATAGGATGAATAATCTGTTCCAAAAAAACGATTAACCAGTTCCGTTTTTCCTGAGCCGATTGCGCCATATAATCTAACTATATTGCTGCTTCTAAGCTCATTTACTATATTTTCATGGACTTTCTTTTGATATTCCGTTATATTCATAAAACCTCCGATAATTTAATGTTATCATCTGTTTTTCCGCTTTATAAGCGTATCCCTTTCTACACACGAACTCAATCGTGTTATCAAAAACCAATTTTTATGTTAGCTTTACATCCTTATCCCCTCCGTTAATGAAAGACTCTCAAACGGTTGATTTCAAACTTGAAAACTGATTAACACTTATATTTAAAAGGCTATCCCAAATGCAGCCGGAGCATCTTGAATTTTCTTTGAGCTCTTTATATAATTTATTCTGTAAAAAATATTACTGGGCTCCGCCCCAAATTTTGCAGTTATACTCGGAGGTCAAGATGATTGAATTTAAAACTCATATCAACGGATTTATAAATTATTGCCGTTACCACAAGAAGCTAAGCGATAAGACAATTAGTGCTTACTGTATTGATTTGATACAGTTTCAATGCTTTACATCGGAGCTTTCCAAACAGAGCTTATGGAACTACATAGAGCACTTGAATAAATCCTATAGACCCAAAACAGTTAAACGAAAGCTGGCAACGCTCAAAGCGTTTACTCACTATCTGCTTATTCGGGATATTATCGATTGCAATCCGTTTGATAAAATTGAAACATCAATCAAAGAACCTGTTATACTGCCAAAAACCATTCCTTTGGACACGATTGGCGAGATTCTCTGTTTTGCATATACGCAAATAGAAAAATCAAACACCGAATATAAGAAAAACAGCGCAATACGCAATGCCGCGGTTCTCGAATTGCTGTTTGCAACAGGAGCAAGAGTGGCTGAAATCTGCAATTTACACTCTCAAGATGTTGATTTTATAGGCAAATCGGTTAAGCTTTACGGAAAAGGCTCAAAAGAACGTATAATACCTATTGAAAACACATCAGTACTCACTATTCTTTCCGATTATTACTTTATCCATGAGGAAAAAATCTCGGACTGCGGATATTTTTTTGTAAACAAATATGGCAAAAGGCTGACAGAGCAATCCGTCCGCTGTATGATTAATTCTTATTGTCAAGCGTGCGGTATATCTTTGCATATAACCCCGCATATGTTCAGGCACTCTTTTGCAACGCTCTTGTTGGAACAGGATGTTGATATCAGATATATTCAGAAATTACTAGGGCATAGTTCTATAACTACTACGCAGATATATACCCATGTTACTTCTGCAAAGCAGAAAGAAATTATTAAAACTAAACACCCGAGGAATAGCATTACTGTTATTCGCTGATTGGTATTAAAGCATATTTATATTATGCAGCTGATGATTGAGTGAACTTGTAAAGGACCGTCTGTCCGTTTTCATAAGCAGAATGTGAGCCGAATCCTCTGACTGACATTGAATACGGATTATATGATATTGCTTCAGACGCTGTTGCCTTTCTACTGTTTTTGTTTTCTGTGAGCCACCCGTCACCTACATTAGCCCCTGTATCAATACGGCAACAAGATACACCTGCAGTTATCACATCAAGTGGCGAACTATATTTGTATTCAGTGATTGCAGTATACGACCGATACATTTGATATGTCTTAACGGTCGTATTGTATGTGAAATCACTTGCAGATATAGCTGATGCAAATATCGTAAGTGTTGATGCTGCTAATATAGCAGCAATTCCTCCAAGAATTTTCTTTCTAAATTGCATTTTTATGTTCCTCCTGAGATTAATTTATTATAAACAGTCGATCGCCGGTTTATATGCTATCTATCATATAAACAGACTTGTTCCATCCGTTCATGAAAACCACTTTGTCATTGAATACATTCATATATGACGGGCGGAGATTTTCTTGTCCGAGCTTTTCATATTTCAGCTTCTCACCGGTTGCTGTATCATATATATTTACGGTTGTATCACCTCGATCATAGCCGTATAATGCAGAATCTTCGATTTCAACATCATTGGGCACACAGGTTATCAGATATTTACCGTTTGGAGTAATCCCACAATAACTGTTTTCTATCTCGTTATCAAAATATTGTACTCTCAGCTCGTTAGTTTTGTAATTGTAGAAAATAACTCCGTTTGAGCGTTCGGAAAACTCCGGATTTATCTCCGGGTCAAACGGCGACATAAAACAGATAAAATCTCCCGCCTTTACAAGCCTGCGGTTGCAGTTGCTGAAAGGGCCTATGTTTATCTGCTTTATCATCTTTCCGTTTTTATCCATAACGCAAAAATAGCAAGCGTCAAATTCATCGGTAAACGCCTCGCCCTCGCAGTAATAACCCACTATTTCATCATCAAGCACATAGAAATCCGCAAAATTTTCATCGAATAATTTAAATTTATCGCTTCCGTCTTTATCCATTTTATAAAAGCAACCTTCATCGTTTACAGAAGAATTAAAATATACTTTGTCATCGGAAGGAACATAAGTACAATGACTTATCTGCGTTTTGCTTGTTGTACTTTTATATATCGGATTTCCGTACACATCAGTAACCTCGTACCATCTTTCACATTCATCGGTATCAACATAATAGTTCCACGCAGAAAAAGAGAACATTCCTTCACTATATTTTACATCCGAATCAAAAGGCTGTGATTCAGATACCGGATCATAGTAACCTCCAACTGTAAAGCAATATACAGCCTTCTTTTCTCTATCGTCATAAACTACATAATCACAAGTATAATCGTTTAAGGAGTTATCTGCGTTTGCTTGCAGCAGCAAATACCTCTGCTCTTCATCTACATATCCGACAGGGATATAGTCATAAATGTTTATTTTTTCTAAGTCTTCGTCAACCTGATTTGGTTTACTCGTTTCGGGCAAACTCTCCGGTAAAAGAACGCTTTCACCGCTTTGTGCAAAAGAGGCTGTCTCTGATGATGTGACTGTTCCGCTTGTACTATCTAAATAACTTTCCGTTGCCGATGTATTGTCTGTACAAGCACAAAGTGAGAAAGCAAGCGCCAAAGCAAGTGCAGATGTGATAATGCGTTTTTTCATTTGCGCTCCTCCGATATTTATGAAATATATTCTGTCATCTTATTCGTTTTCCGTAACCACAATACTAATACTTTTACGGATATTCATTGAGCCAATCTCGGCGTTCAGCGGTACTTCAACAGCATAAATTATATCTCCGGCTTTTACGCCGTCAAGCGTCACCTTGTACTCATTTATATAACCGGCTTTTGAAGCAAATCTCATACCGCCGTTCTCTCCAAGCTTTATTCGCTCATGGTTCTTATAAAAATATACAGCATATTCATCAGGCTCGCCGCCATATAAAAGCAGAGTAACGCCCAATTTATCCGAGCTTTTATCAATAGATAAGCTGTGTTCCTGACGCTTTGCATCAAACAAACTTATCATATTTGTTCCGGATAATTTTGCGTCAGTCAGATTATACTCCTCTTTTACTTTTGCGGTTGCTAAAATGCTTTCACAATCTGACGAATATGTAACATCGTCGATAATCTGCGGTTCTGTGTCTGCTTCAAGCTCAAATTCAAAGAACGACTGCCCGGAATGTGCGTTACCGAAGCCTAAAAAGCCGTCTTTAGGTCTGTAAGACGGGTGTAAAACGGTCATCAGCTTTACTTTCAGTATTTTTTCATGTTCGTATTCTTTTGTTATCTCCGGAATAAAGGTAAGAGTAACCGTTTGCTTTGTGTCGGGCTTTTGTGAAATGCTTACAAGCTCGGATTTTTCAGAGCCGTTCAGCGACAGCTTTTGAGGCACACCGTTTATAAATGCCATATAGCCAATCTCTACATCATATTTATTCTTTGCAGAATCGGACACAAAGCTGAAATTTACCTCACCGCCGCTGTACTTTACAGTTGACTTGCCTTCAATGCTGTAGTCGCTGAATGCAATTTCGGCTTCCTGATATTTGCTGAAATCATCATTTTCCGGTTCGGATTCCTGAGGTTTACTAAACGGAGGCAATGTTTCTATAACCGCTGAATCTACGGAGATATTTGTTACGGAAGCTGTTGTGTCAAACGGGTTGCTCACTTGTGTTTCGCTGTTTTCGTTCTCAGATGTTTCAAATGGATTTAACACAAGGCTCTGTGTGTCACTTTCACTTGTTCCCGCACAGGAGCAGAGCGAGAGAAACAAAGCTATAGCGAATAGTGATAATAAAATGAGTTTTTTCATTTACGTTTCCTCAGTTATTTGGCTGAAAATTCTAATGTTCCGTCACTGTTTTTGACTATTACTCTGCCGTTTGCAAGAAAAATACTTCCGTCCTCCGCCTGAGGTATTTCCACCTGTTTTCCGTAAGCGTCCATATATGTTCCGTCGCCGAAATACACACAGTTCCTGTCCGCCATATACGCCTCGCCCTTATCGGCAAACTTTTCTTCCGATAAATCACTCACCTTATACCGATAAGTGACAGAATTGTTCGAGCAGTAAATATATTCTCTGTCAGACGCAATCGCATAGAACATTCTTTCGCTGATAATCTTCTTTTCATTGTCAAAGCAGACCGGATTGCCGTCGGAATTAAGATAGAACACCTTGCCGTCAATAACAGAAATATCCCCGTTTATATAATTCTCGCTGAACAGCAGACGGCGCGCGCCCGTATTCAAGTCGAGTACAAACACCTTGTAGTTATTAGTCTGCAGATACAGATTATTCTGATACTTACACATACCGTTGTAGCTGTAATCATCGCTGTCACCCGACCATATTGTCAGCAGATCAAGATAGCGGCTGAGCCGCTGGGCATCAGGCGTGGCAAGAACGGTTTCTTTATAATAATCGCTAAGCCGTATTCTGCACACATTATCGGTATATGTGCCGCCATTCTGAAAGCTTTCGGTATAATAAAGATACCCGTCGCTTGCAAGCATATAATCAACCCTGCCGTCACAGGTTATATTTCGCAGTATATCGTCCTCTGAAAGATTCAGCTTATCGTCATATCTGATTATCCTTTGAGAAATTATATTGTATTCATCGTCGGTCTCGGTACTGAGTAAGTAATATCCTTCACCGTCATAAGCAAAACCGTATCTTCCGTCCGCCGCCGTGTTATCGGCGGTGCTCTGAGAACAGCCTGACAACAGCAGTATCAGCGAAGCGGCAACTGCCGAAATCACTGCCTTTTTTCCCGGGCGACAGCGCTTTATACTGCCGATATATACTGCCGCAGTAACCGCTATCACAATAACAGCTATCGTTATCAGCATAACCAGAAGTTCAGCAGGAACGCATGAATACAGCAGAATTTCAAGTCTGCCCTCGGTTACATAACAATCTCCCGTGTAATACGGCGAGCCGAGCACAAGTGAAAACGGCGAATAATACACGGCATTGTTCTGCCCGAAAAGATAAACCCACACGCAAGTAACCGCCATAGGCACAAACAGCGACAGCGGCAGATTTTTTGTCAGCGTACAAAGCAGTACGCATACAGCCGAAATAAGCAGGTACCCGAGCAGCTTTGTCAGGTGGATAACAATAAACATTGCGATTATAGACAGACTGCCAAACGGGGTGTTCTCAAAGGCTTCAAGCGACTGTACGCCACAGCCGAGGTTTTCCGCTCCGATAACGGCAAATAATGAAGTAAGCTCTATAATAAACAGTCCGAGCCAGCCGATAAAAATGAACGAAAACAAGGAGATGAGCCTGTACCCGCCCGAGCGTCTGCCGTTTGCGGCGGTAACGATAAGCGGCTTCATCTTTCTTTCGTAATAGCACATAGCCGCAGAGATATAGCATATAGCCATAATAAACAGATACTCAATTCCGCTTGTCATAGCGTTTGAATCGGACGGGAGCATAAGCAGATTATCACGGTCTGCGCTTACTCTTTCGTAGTTTGAATAAAGCAGCTTTATAGCGTCATACTTTTCGATTATGTCGGGTATCTCCCGCATCGCGTTTGTAAATTCTTCGGGAGTGGCATAGTCTCCGTTTCTGTTTTTATCAAGTATATCGCTTTGCAGCTGCTTTGCGGCTTCTGCCTCGCTGTATAGCGAGAGTATAGCGGTTTCCTTTTCATCGGTAAGCTGTCCGCCGTACTCCTGCATATATTCGAGATAATATTTCTGCTGTTCGTATGACATATCGCTGTAGCTTGCCTTGTATAAATCCGCACTTGTGAGCAGTTTTACTATAAAGACTATCAGCAGTACAATAAGTCCGTACTGCTTTATGTACAGTTTTTTCAGTTCATTTTTTAACAGCATTTCATACCCCTCCGTACAGACACGACAGCAAAGACGACAGCGAGAAGTATTACTTCGGATAAAGTTACAACAACATTGAATACGGGGAAATCAAGGATATTGCAGACATTCATATTTGTGAAAAGCTCTGTCGGACCGATAAGCGTCGTAGGGTTAAGCACGCCGGGGAGCAGCTCCGAGCCGATTACAAGCAGAAATCCCGCCGCTACGCTTACAACCATTGAAATTATATCGTTTTTGCAAAAGGACGATACTGCCGTCACAAGGAATGTGAACATAAGCAGAAACACAAGTCTTAATACGAACGTTATCACAAGAGCTCCGAAAAGCGTGATATTGAACGGGCACATTTCAAATTCCTGCAAGGCGTATATCGGTGCGGAAAAGCCGTCAAAGCCGTAGATAAGCTGAAAATAAACCATATCCGAAGCAAACAGTATAAGCGTAACCGCAAACGTAAATATCGCCGCCGCTGTCAGCTTTGCAAGCATAACCGACCCTCTTTTTCCTGATGAAGATATAAGCTTATTGTAGCCTATAACATTCTCCTTTGATACTATCGGAGATATTGCAAGCACTATGATAAACATTGACAGCAAGGCAGAAAACTTGTAGTCGAAGATGGCCTTGTGCCCCTCGGACTGATAAAAACCGTCGAGCGACCTGCCTTTATAGCAGTCCTCATACAGCTTTGAAAGACGGTATTCGTACCGGCTCTTATCGCTGTAGAACTCGGCGTTTGCCCTTGCATTTTCGGTTATTTCTGCGCTTTTATTTGAGTATAGAATAGCGTATTCGTAGGACGAAATAAGGTCTTTGAATAAATTTACATCACCGTAGGGGTAGCCGCAATATGTACCCTCAATCGGCTCTTCAATTATACCGTACTCTTTTAGCATCTGCTCCGCATTAGCAAGCTCGGTTTTTAGTCCGTTTATCTTTTCATCAGTTATCTTTCCGCTGTATTTATCGTACAGTATATCCGTGCCCTGTACGGCATTTCCCGAAAGAACGGCTCTGCCCCCACCCGTGTAGTAATACAGCTCAAATACCTTAACAAAGTTTAAAAGAATAAGCACGATAATGCAGATAAGGAGTGACGGCTTCAGTATGTACTTTTTAAGCTCGTATTTCAGCATATCATTAACCTATCTCTCCGAAGTGGTAAATGCACACATCTTCGAGCGCAGGCCGAACATTAACGGCGTCGGGGTGCGGCTTTTCGTCGCTTACAACCCGGACATTGAATCTGTCGTCCTCGCTTATAACATTGCTGACGCGCTTTGTCCGCATAAGCTCCATACCTGTTTCGTAGTCAGTGAGCACCTCCCAGACCTTGCCGTAAATATCATTGCAAAGCTCACTTTGTGAGGCACAGCTTATCATCTTTCCGCCATCGATAAGTACAACATTCTTGGCAATAAAAGCAATATCGGTAACGATATGAGTAGCTAAAATCACTATCTTATCGTTTGCAAGCGATGAGATTACATTTCTGAAGCGTATACGCTCCTTGGGGTCAAGTCCTGCTGTCGGCTCGTCAAATATAACGACCTTTGGCTCGCCTACAAGTGCCTGCGCTATGCCGAGCCTTTGCTTCATACCGCCCGAATGTGCGCCGACCTTTTTGTTGCGGTCGTCATACAGATTTACACGCTTTAAAATCCCATCGGCATAGGCTTTGGGATTATCGACCTTTACATTTTTCAGTGCCATAGAGTAGAGGATAAGCTCTCTTGCTGTAAAATTAGGATAAAAGTCCTGATTCTGCGGTAAAAAGCCGAGGTGCGACATATAATCGTGACTGTCACCGTCGGTAAAAGCAATACTGCCGCTGTCGGGCTTTATTATACCGGTTACGCAGTTTATCAATGTGGATTTACCCGCGCCGTTGGGACCTAAGATGCCGTACACGCCTTTTTCAAGGGTGAGGGTAAAGCTGTCGAGGGCTTTTTTGCCTTTGCTATAGGATTTCGTGAGTTGATTGATTTCGAGTTTCATTTTTTCTCCTATACATGACTCAGCTCTGATTTTTATTGTATTATCACTTGTTATTCTTTGAATGGGAATGGCCGATTTAGTCTGTATTTTTTAAATTATACAACAAAAAAATTGCTATGTCAATAAAACTGTGAAGTTTGGCAAAATGCTGTTAAGTATGGATAGAATAAAGATATTATCTACTGATTTCTCTTTATTTATAAGATTTCATAGGTATTGAATTTATTGGCAGCTTTTATGTTTGGATCAAAGTTATAATTTGACCGCTTTATAATATTTTTCTATTGACAATTTATGATTTCTATTAGGTTTTACTAATATAAATAATTTAATCAATAGATAAAGTTAAAAATATAAAATTCGAAATTAATATTGTCGCAATTGTTCAAAAAATGAAGCCCCAATTCATACAAAATTGGAGCTTCTTGTTATTGCTGTTTGTCTAGTCTACCAGTTACTTGCATATTTTCTTTAAATATGTAGGTTCCTTGGCCTGATAAGTGCCATAATATGACGCAGAGCCACAAGCTTTTTTTGCCAAAGATAATGCCGCATTAGCTACTTTCTGTGCCATTAAACGTTTAACTTTCATTACAATCCCCTCCTTTGCTCAAAGATTTCTATTAATATCATGATTGAAACAAGCAATAGTGTTACAATCAACAATATACCGTATTTAATTCCAAAATATGTGGTAATCAAGCCTATTCCCGAAATACAAATAAATATTATTATAGATATTTTTTTGTACTTTTTAGCTTCATTGGAACTTACTATTTTATTTGCATTTTTCACAGGTGCAAATATCAATATAGATGGAAATGATAAAGCAATCAATGCTATTTCAATTATCAGCAAATAATTTTTCGTAAAAGCGAATATCATTAAGTTTGAGCACAAACAACAAATTACAAAAGACAATGAAAAAACAATGTTACATTTTAAATAACTCTTCGCATGATATCCACCACAAAATGAACGTATCGGTATAAACCCCAAAAGGAACACTAAACTACACGCAATATCATTTATCAAAATGCCAATTATTGTAATCAACGCTAAATTAATTAGTGTAGATACTAATAATTCTATTCCATATCTATAAATGTCTATCATTTCTTTTTCTATGCGAATATTTTTTAATACGAATTTTAATAACATTTCTGATAATTTCACAATCATTTTCGTCACCTTGCAGCAATATTACAATATTCGCACCAATTCGTCAATAGATTTGTGAAGTTTGGCGTAATTTAGTGAAGTTTAGTCGATATAGTTTAAATCAAAAAGTATACTAATAGCTAAAACTTCTTGACAAAGCGAATTAATTTGATGTATACTACAAAAAAGGACAAAGGAAATCCTTTGTCCGTAGCTTGTAGAAAAAGTCTGTTTTTTATAAGATAATGCGAATTCTCTATCTCTAACCCCAAACCCCTTCCCCGTGGGAAGGGGCTATTTTGCTGGGGCTACCGCCCCTAGACCCTGTCGGGGGCTACGCCCCTGCGACCCCATTTTCAGAAAACACAAAGGTTTATCGACAGACTGAGGACAAAGGAAATCCTTTGTCCGATTTATTTCGTAATCAAACTAAAAATCTTATTTACTTAGTTTTTTGCTATTTACACAATTGTCGTTATAATTTTTAGCATATAATAGTACATTTATTATCACTTCACGGCTTTTTTTATCAGGAGAAGTAGAATATCAATTGCTTCTGCTATTGTAAATTTTCCAAAGAAGCTTTTATTCAACTTATCAAATTTAAAACTTATAGCTGACCTTCCCAACAAATAATCAACAGGAACATTAAAAATATCTGCAAGGGACATAAGAGTTTCAATATTAGGTAAATTAACATTCTTTTCATAGTTGCATATTGAGTTTTTGGATAGATGAACCGCATCAGCTAGTTGTTTTTGTGTATAACCGTGTTTTTCTCGTAATTGTCTTAGCCTTTCGGAAAATTCCATGATTATCACTCCTTCTTTTTATTTTACACCGAGTCAAATGACATTTGTTGATTTATACAGAATTTATGTGTTTTTTATATTTTTATCAAATATAATTCAGAATTTATGAATTTTAATTAGGAGTTGCTGAACATATGCAAATAGCAGTATGTGATGATGAAAAGGTATATCTTGATTGCTTGAGCAGGAAGATAAAAGCGTGCTTTAAAGAATTTGAAATTGAGATTTCCTTGGATAAATACTTAAATGCAGTGTCTTTTCTCGAGCAGCATGAGCAAAATCCGTACGATGTAGTTTTTCTTGATATACTTATGCCGGAAATGAACGGTCTTGATGTTGCAAACAGGATAAGAAATTTATCCGAAAAAACAATAATCATCTTTATCACCACCGAAAATCATCTTGTATACGAAAGCTTTGACTACAGACCGTTCAACTTTATTCCGAAGGACCTTGATATTTTTGACCAAAAGCTACGGTCGGTTATCGGAAAGCTGATGTTTTTTCTTCAGACTTCAAAGACCTTGTGCTTTGACCTGCCATACGGAGAAATCGGGAAAGTGACTGTCGGTGATATAATATATATCTGTAGCAGATCGAATTACATAGACATTATCTGCAAATCGAACGTGATGCTAAAAATCAGAAGCACGATAGATAATATCAGCGGTATGCTACCCGAACAACATTTTGCAAGGACGCATAACAGGATAATTGTTAACCTTAATCACATTCAGCGTATTGATTATCCGAATCATATAGTATACTTAACTGACAGCAACCAGGCGGAAATAAGCCGACGATATAAAAATTCACTTGCAGAAAAGTACAAAAAGTTTATCAGGGAAACAACCTAACAGGAGTAAATATGACTGATTTTTTATGGGCGGCATTTGAGCTTTTCATTACTTTTTTTGAAAACCTGACCGTATGCCATTTTATATGCAGGTTTTTAAAGCTTGACTTAAAAAACAGAAAAGGAATAATTCTGTACCTTACCGGCTGTGTATCATTTTCGGTGATTGTCACTGTTATAAACAACTTTACTTTGTACGAAGGAGTATACGGTCTGATTTATACTGTTATGTTCTTTGCTTACAGCCTGTTTTTGCCGGGGTCGGTAATAAAAAAGGCATTTGCCGCTATACTTGCAAATATCGTAATAGTCTGCACAAACGCTCTTGTTACAAGCACAATTTCAGCCGCCTCAGGTAACGCGGTTGCGGAGATATTGGGCACTCATACTTTGGAAAGAGTTATTGCCGTACTCTCGGTTCAAATTTTGCTTATATATATTTTCGGCATCATTCTGAAAATAACGGCTGATAAAGATGTTGCGCTTAGATCGAGCGAATGGCTGCTTATTTTGTCGGTGTTTGTGGTTTCGTTTGTTTCAATAACATTCATTCATATGTCACAGCTATATTCCGATTATAACGAAAATCAAACGCGTATTTTATTGATAGCTGAACTGGGATTGGTAATCATAAATCTGATATGCTTTTATATGACCGTAGCCATGAGCAAGAGCAACCGTCAGGCCACCCTACTGAAGCTTGAAAAGCAGCAGCAGGAATATAGAATTAAATACGCCGAAACGATAAAGAACCAGTACGAGGAAACAGCTCGACTCAGACACGATATGAAGCAGAACTTTGAAGTACTGACGATGCTGTCCGACGAAAAGAAGTACGATGAAATCGGTATGTTTTTAAAGCAATGCAAAAACGAGATAAGCAATATTGATGTGTGCATCGATGTGGGAAACGTCTTTATCAACGCTATACTTAACACTAAAATATCAATCGCTCGAAACCATGACATTAATTTTGTCTTCACAGGTTCAAAACAGCTTGACGGCGTAGCGGATATAGATATGTGCAATTTACTTGGAAATATCCTGGACAACGCTATCGAAAACTGCTCTGCCTCGCCCGATGCTCATAAAAGTATAATCTGCAATTTTTCCGGTGATGAGTATAAGATTATGATTTATGTAAGCAACACTATTGAAAAATCCGTGCTTTCGGAAAATCATTCGTTAAAAACCTCAAAATCACGATTACAAGGTCACGGATACGGTATAAAAACAATAAAGCAAATAGCGGAGAAATATAACGGCAGCGCGGATTTTTACGAAAAAGACAATATGTTTGTCTGCTGTGTGATGTTATACCGTGATTTTTAATGCCGTAAGGCATTGCGGCGGTAACGCCGCAGTTTTGTGTCAGCAAAACAAATTAGTGGTAAAATGTTTTCTGACGCGCGGGTAACCGCGTGCCGTGCAAGGCACGGCAAAATCCGCATGAGGCGGATTTTTAGTCCGAGGTTATTATACCGTGAAGAACAAGATTTTGACGGATAATAATAAAATAATTCTGCAGACAACTGATTATAAAAAAGTTCCAGCTATACCGATTGGCACAGGCGCTCTTATTGATTACGCCGTTGTCGGTCGTATAGCTGATTTTTGTTTTTAAGCTAATCCAGATATTTTTTGGTTCAAAATGGCCAAACTTAACAACATATTACTAAACTTCACGCTTTTATTGACAATATTATTTAATTGAATATAATTGTATTAAAGGCTGGTCTTTCTAGCTCTTATCAACATGTCAACACAAATAGCAATCATATTTTTTACGATTTTCAAAGGTGAAGTCTGTAGATAGTAGATAAGAGTATTATAGTATGTTGCCATTTCACCTAACATGGCGAAGCATTCAGATATTTTGAAAGGATTGATAAAATGAGCAAAACTAAATTTGTAAAAAATATTATTTCGAGTGTTGTTGCAGTTGCTACAATTGCTGCTATTACACTATCCGCCAGTGCATCAGTTACATATAACTTGTAGACACATCGACCCTTGGTGCTACTGCATACAATGTCAAGTATACAGCAGGCTGGGATGCAAGTACTGTTATAAATAGAAATATTGATGGTTACACACAGATTTCAAGAGATAAAAGTTCGGGCACAAAAAAGTTTATTTCCACATATGCTTGTATTTGTGCAGGAGGAACTAAGACAACTAGCCGTTTCAAAAATACGGTATTCAATAAACCCACTTCTGGTCCTACCAATAACGGTCTGTTAGTTGTGGGAATAGGTGCGAATTACTATTATTCAGGCAACACAGCGATCGAATCATACAGTGAGTCGACCTCAAGCACATATCAAATCGAATCGTCGTATGGATTTATTACAACTTCTAATCCGCTTACAGCTTACGGTACCATTGAATATCGCAACTCAACAGATACAATTTATGAATATCTGACCAATACGAATTATTAATTTTATGTCATGTATGGTGGCTTTGCCACCATACATGACTAATTAATATCTCATATAATGTCAAATAAGTTGCATTTTTTCAGTAAAGAAGAAGATTATGAAAAAAACTATTTTATTACTTTTCGGCTATATAATCATATTTTTGATAACAGCCTGTTCTGACTCAGCCGATAAGAAAGAAGGTATATTTGGCTCTGTATCCTCTGTTAATGCAAGCGAAACAATCCATCCGAGAGATGAAAACATCAATTACAGAATGCAGCTTTCAGTATGCGGTGAATTGCCGCAAGAATTTAATGGCGATAAATTATCTGTAACAACCTGCGTTAATAATTTATCACAGGCATTTGACTTCAGTTACTTAGTATTCGTAAACGGAGTTAAGGTGGATTATTCAATCATTATCCACGGTGAAAATGACTGCTCCGATATTTTACACGTTGACGAGGAGCAAGAGCTTTATACTACACTTGAATTTTATCCCATCAACTGCAAAAAAGGAGAAGATGCTGTTGTTTCAATAGAAATGATGTTCGACCCTGCATATATGCTGCCGGATACCGAATATGTTTCATTTACGCCGCACCATAATATAACCGGTCTGCTCCCGTTTAAAATACAAATAAACAGCGATATTCCCGATAATTCCGGTATAAACATCCGTGCCCATGCAGAAAAAACTGCCGTTACCGATGAATTGCGGGAAGAATATACAGCGGTTTCTGCAGATGACCCTAGCAAGACCGTCAGCCTGCTTGACAGCTCGGTTTTTTTCATACTCAAGCAAAACGATAAATCTGAAAGCTACATGATATGCGACGATTTTCTGGAGCTCGATGTTTCAGCATACGGGCTTGAAGGAAAATATATTGTGGGGATATACATAAATCACGAACTTCAGAAAGCCTTTGACGGCAGTTATTATACCATTTGCGACATACAAAAGGATTTCGTTACTGATATCAAAGCAAAAATAGATACTTCAAAGCTTTCCGGGTTAAATCACATATATCTGATTGCAGTCCCCTATGATTCAGCCCAGCTTGATATGAAGCTCATTTCTAAAAAAACAGACAGTAAATTGCTGCTGATTTCGCAAGGAGAAAATCCTACAGATAACCCAGACAGTGATACAAGCACGGAAATAATCACAGCTACCTCAGAAGACAATAGCACTCCGGACAATAATCCTGGCAGTCAGCAGTCTGAAAGCAATTACGAAGTAAGTTCTGAGGTATCATCTGTAATAAGCGATAAAAATATCGTCAGCGATAAATTTCATATTGATGACGCACAGTGTATCTTAACCGTTAAGCAAAACACACTTGTATTGCTTGGATATACTACGGTTATGCTGTATGACATAAACAGCAAGCAGCAATTTGCACAATTCCCTTATGCAAACGGAGATAAAATTCAGCCTCTCGATAACAGCATAGCCGTATATGGAATCAATGGCCGTTACATAAAGCTGTATGACTATGACGGAAACCTGAAAAAAGAAATCACACCACCCGAATATGACTGCGGCGTGTATTGCATATCCAACGACGAAAAAAGCATAGCATACTCATATTGTGACAATGAAAACGGAAATAGCTATTTATGTGTGGATTCAATCAATTTTACCGATAAAAAGTCGGTCTTACAGCTTACAGCAGACAAAAGCGGCGAGCTTTGCGGAATATCTGATATACTGAGCTTTGACGGTGAGCTTATCTGCATAGAAGGCACGACACTCTCTGATGATGAAAAATATATCGGCGCTTTCGCAACCGTCAGAAGCGACGGCAGTAATCTGATTTCATTCTATTTGAACGAATATGAATCGCTGTCAACTAATTATACATCACAGAGAAATATGTTTGTCATAACAGAAGGCTATAAGCCTGACCCTAACGAACAAACCGGCATGGCAGTGAAGCTCTGCAAATACGGCGACAGCGAAATAACCTCGTTTAATTGTGAGGATATGCACGATAATCATTTTGCTTATGTTTCGGAAAACGGAAATCTGCTGGCACTTATAAACAACAGCGGCAGCGCAGGCTCGTTTGTTGTAAAAATATATAATCTGTCAAGCGGAAATAAGTTATTCGAGGAAAAGTATAATTCACAAAGCTTCGATATCAAGTTTTCACAGGACGAAACAAAGGCTTATCTGCTTTGCGGTAATCAGATTATCCTTATTGAAATATGAGCGAGTGTGTTATGACAAGTTTAAAGCTTATCAATATTACAAAGGCGTACGGCAAAAAAATCGCATTAGACAATTTCAGCGCTGAATTTACAGATGGCATATATGGCTTATTGGGGCCTAACGGTGCAGGCAAAACTACACTTATCAATATAATAGCCGGCGTGTTGAGAGCCGACAGCGGAACGCTCCTTCTCAACGGTACGGATATTAAAAAAATGAAGTCCGATTATTTTGATTATATCGGATTTATGCCCCAGTATCCTAAGTTTTACGGCAACTTTACGGGATATGAATTGCTTGAGTATATTGCGGCGCTTAACGCCGTAAATGATAGAAACCGAATTGACGAATTACTGGAATTTGTGAATCTTACTTCCGACAAGGATAAAAAAGTAAGAGCCTATTCAGGAGGAATGAGGCAAAGGCTCGCAATTGCCGCAGCGATGATTAACAACCCTGCGATAGTTATTTTGGACGAGCCTACAGCGGGGCTTGACCCCAAAGAAAGGATACGCTTCAGAAATATAATTTCGCGCATTTCCAAAGGCAGAATAATACTGATAGCAACACATATTGTATCCGACATCGAGTATCTGGCAAACGATATAGTCTTACTCAACAATGGTAAAACCGTCGGAGCAGGTACACCTAAACAGCTTTGCAGTCAATTGTGCGGCAAGGTCTGGACAATTAAAACGGATAATGAAAAAGACGTTCAGGATTATGTCAATACACTTAATGTTACGACCATTTCAAATAAAGATGGATATGAAATTAAGTGCATAAGTAATGACAAGCCGTCCGATGAAGCAATACAGACCGCCCCTGATTTAGATGATTTGTTTTTATATAAGTTTGGCGATAGGAGCTTGATAAATGACAACATTGTTTGTACTTTCCTGCTATGAATTTAAAAAGTTTTTTGAGCGTAAATCTTTGCCGGTAATATTTCTGCTGTTATGCGCTCTCAATATCTTCAATATCGCGCGCAGTAACTATATCTACAACCCCAATACAGAAGCCGGGAACATGGAAATAGGCAGGTATCAGCTTTACCTGAATTATAAAGGTGAAATCACGCAGGATAAGATAGCCGAAATACAATACGATGCACGGATATCCGAGCAGATGGTGCAAAGCGGAAACTATGATAAGCAGTACAATCCCGATAAGTATTACAGCGGATATGCCTACGGCGAAGCAATGCTGCGTATTGAGATGAATATTGAGCTTGACAGATTGCTGGAATACAGCTCACGGACAGGCAAAATATCGGAAAAAGCAGCTGGTTTGTCTGATGAATACGGTATTTCCGATTATTATTTAAAGCAAAACCGCGAAATCGCCTCTGTTTATCAAGGCCGGAATCTGAACAGCATAACAAACAGCGAGGGTTTAAGCAAATTATTTGAATACAAATTTTCCGGTATTCTGATTATCATATTGCTTATAATCGGTATCTCCCATATTTTTACCGTAGACAAAGAAAATGAAACCGATGTATATCTTGAATCATCAAGAAACGGCGGGGGCATATCCGGTATAGCAAAGCTGATTGCGGCTACTGAATTTACTTTTATAATCTGCGCTGTCTTTTTTACAATAGATTTGGTGACATTCTTTATAATGCTGAGAATAGATGGCCTGGAGCAGCCGCTGTACATACTTTCCGATTTTTTATTTACTCCGCTTTCGGTATCGTTATGGCAGTATATTATTCTGTATTTTGCAGCAAAATTTATCGGGATGCTGTGTATAGCATTTTCGGTAGCTCTGATTGCCGTATTTGTTAAAAAGGCAATTCCGACATTCGGATTGTCTGTATTATATGTCGGAGCTTTAATGTTTTTAAAAGCTCTGTTGACAAATGGGACAGGGGAATATATAAATCTGTTCAATCCTGTGAGTGTGCTGATTTTTCCTGAGCTTACAAAAACATACAGCGTTATCAATCTGTTCGGAGATCCGGTCAGCGTTCCGGGACTTGCGTTATGCGGCGTTTTCTATGTTATGGCTTTATCGGCGGCAGCTGTTATATGCTACCATGTATGCAGACGATCGGGTCGTTTGCGATTACGGGTATAATCAGGAGCAGAAACAATGTTAAGAGTCGAAATTCACAAATTATTTATAAAAAATAAAATACTTATTGCTTTATTGATACTTTTTGTCCTGACAGCTTTCTTTTCATTGAGCTTCAATATCTCAGATAAGCAGATAAAGTATTCAAGCGGCGAGTTTTCATGCGGAAATGCGGTATTTCTTCACAATGATAATGTAAACTGGCTTATCGTGGCTTTTATTATTTTTGCAAATCTCATTGTCTGGATCGGCGAGTACAAAAGCAATATGCAGATATATAATCTTACGGGGAAAAAAGGCGGCGCTCGGTTAGCGATAATAAAAATAAATGTTTTAATAATAACCGTCGCTTTTGCTGTACTGTCAGCTGATTTTATCAGCCTGATCGTGTATGATTTTAAATTCGGCTCTAAAAACCTGCCGCTTTCATCATGCGGCGCAGATTATGAAACAACCGCAAGGGAAATAACTTCGCTTGCTGCTGTCGGGCTGTCAGCTTTATTCCATGCTGCCGGTTATGTGTTCTTTGCCGTAAAATGCTCTTTTGTCGCAAATATATTCAAGAGTGCGCTTAGCTTTATGGGAGGTGCAATTTCCCTTATAGTTATACCTGTGTATCTGATAGAGGATATTTCAGCGCGTATCAGATTCCCGTTTTCGGTTTCTCTTATGCAGAGCGCAACATTCTTCAGAGGAAGTATACTGGCTGCGGGTGAAGAAGCGGAATCACTTTTTAAAGAATTGACAGGCAACGAAATTGTCACGAATTTTCTTATACAGCTGCTGATTGCATTGATACTTGCAATCGCATCGATAATTTTATTCAGCGGCAAAAAGATCACTGTCAAAAAAAGGCTTGTTATATTTTCAACAATACCTTTCCTTATATGCGGATGTTCGGATGGGTTTTCCGCAACAGAAAACGGAGAATATTTTGTCATACCGAATACCGATTTGGTTTACAGTATAAAGGATGATAGAATTATGTCGGTTAATCCGACGCCTCTCGCTGACAGAAATCTTGTCCAGATAAGCGGCAAGTACGCCTTAGTCTGGGAAAACTGCAATGATAATTATTCAACATATCAAATTAAAGCAATCGACTTGAACGACCTTTCGGAACGCACATTGCTCACTATCGGAAAATCGGCTGATAAAAACGGTTTTCTGGGTCTTGATGACCTGATTAAAATACCGGATAGCCTTTTATGGGACGAGAACTTTAAGCTTAGCAGAGATTTCAGATTTGACAGCAATAAGCTTTATTTCTTTGATGAAACGCAAATAATCGTATACGATATAAATAACGGTAGCAGAGCCGAAATTGATGTCAATGGTTCTTATTCAGACCCGCTTATTTCAAACGGTGATATTTATTATATTGATAATGACAACAAGCTGTGCAAGAACTTTACCCGGGTGTGTCCGCTTGATGTATCTCAGTACATTGTTCAGAATGATACTATTGTCATCAGCTGTAAGGACGATAATAAAATCTACAGAATTGTAAGCGACAAATGCGAACAGGTCAGTCAAAGAGAGGCTGATTATTTCTTGTACTGCGACAGCGAAAAAATCGTATTTGTTTCAGGTAACAGCACTGTAAGTATTTGCGATGCAAATGAAATCGAATTTGATTTTTTCGGCATTTATGCTGATTCAAAGTGCATTTATGAAATGAATGATGACGTAATCAAGGCGCATAGCTATTGATATATAAAACTGATTCTTCAAGTCTAAAATGAGTAATAAAAAAGACGGATACTATAAAAAATCTCGTAATTGATAGTCGTTTGAATAAACTTGAGATATATGACACGTTATTTTTGGAAAAGCAAATTATCTTTGTTGTTTTGCATTTTGAAATAGAGTCGCTGAAAAATAGGCAGGGAATATTCAGTAGATATATATCATGTGTTAAAATATAAATAATAAATTTTGATTGGAGATTATTTTATGTCAAAACGAAAATTACAAGTTTTTATTTCGAGTACTCACGATGATTTGCTTGAAGAAAGGCAAGCTGCAATTAAAGCAATTTTAGATAGCGGACACATTCCAGCAGGAATGGAAATGTTTGGCTCGGACAATAAAAATCAAATGGATGTAATTCACAAGTGGATAGATAATTGCGACATATGTATTCTTATTCTTGGAGGTGCATATGGAAGTGTTCCTAAAACAAATAACCCCGACAAAAAGAGTTACACGCATCTTGAATATGATTATGCTTGTCAATGTAATAAAACACCTTATGTGATTATTATGGATAATAACATGATTGCCCAGAAAATTGTAGATGGCATTTATTCAATTAATAAACCTGAATGCGCAAACAAAGATTATAAAAAATTCAAAAAAGAAATTTTAGGTAAAGAAAATTGTTCATTTTTTTCTTCAACAGACGACTTACGCACGAAGATTATGAACATTTTAAATAAATTTGATGATAAATATTTTGATTTGCATCCTGTCGGTTGGATAAAATACGACCAAATCATGAAAGATGTTTCCCTTGCGAAAAATATATTAGAATCCAGTTCTGCATCGCTTGACCCTTATTATAATCCATATTTTGAAACGAAATACCGAAAAGCTGCGAATTATATCCGAGAATTTTATTGTAAAAATGAATGTCGTCTTCATGATGTAATTGATAATTCTGTGTTTTTAAACAATTATAATCGCAAAATCTTTATTAAATCTTCTGATGACTTGGGAATGGTTGAAATCAGCACTATGGTCAATGTAAAATATTATACCGTTACTCCCGATAGTTTTTATACATTCGGCTCGCGCTTTAACCGTAAAGATGAAATTGAATCGCTTGTTCATCAAAACTTCAGACTTAAAATAGCAAATGAAAAATGGATTAACTTAACCGATAAATTAAAATCTTCAATATTCGATAGAGGCGAAGGAGAACGGTGGCGTTATCAAGCAAAGCTATCAATACCCATTAAAGATTATATTCAGACTGACACTGAAATTGAAATGATTCATGAATATAGTTTTAAATGTAGAATAGAAAATATATTCCAAATGAATCAATTAAGATTTCCATGCAAAAACTATTCTGTTTCAATCGTTATTTCAGAAAAAGACGAAAACTATTTTCCTGTAGTAGCAAGTTGTTCGTCTTACAATGTATATTCATTAAAAAGTTATGAATCCGAGCAATTTAAAGGTGAGATTTATTATACAATAAAATTACCTGAATGGGTTTTGCCGGGTTCTGGCTATTTTTTAACTTTCCAAAAGCGTGACTAGTTTTATCGATTTAAAGAACTTTAGTGGTTGTCGCAAGTGTGAAAAAAAACGCAGGTGTCAGCCCCAAAAATTTCTTAAATGCAGATAATAATTCTATTTTAGAGCAACCCAACAAAGATGGTATGAAAAATGCATTCTTTTTTCATTGGGATATTGGCTTACTTTATCGGATTAAGCGAGCATTTTTCAAATAATTGCTTGTTAAACCGTTCGGAAATAGAGCGGTTGTAAAGCTTTTGAATATTAAAAGCGAAGCAGAACAGCAAAACTGTGGTTCCGAAAAAATAATTGTGTAAATGTGTTTAATACCCATAATACAGAAAAACTAAAAATGCAGCCTAACGAGGCAACGCTGATAAGCGCTTCGACGCAGGCTGCGGAATAAGACGGTGAAGAGCAGCAGAAATGTTGCAACTTTTGCAGTTTTCACTGGATATTCCTCAGGTGGATAAACCTCGGGATTTGGCGACAACTTCCACAACAACCGTTCGACTACAAATATGTCATCAAAGAATATTACAAACTGTGAGTATGCTAAACTGCAGTCCCGAACAGGCATAGTCCACTTCTTTGAAATCTCAACAAACTCTTTAGGAAAAACATGTGTTTTTATATTGACATTTTTAAAAAATTGATATATAATTAAAAAAATTAGTAAAATGATATGGCATTGTTGATATATGTTGAATTAAAAGCATAATTCGTTAGTCTCTTCTTGTTGACTTTATATTTTAAAATATCATCTAATGTTTATTAGCTAATTTCAAATGAAAGTGGCATATGTGCGAAGGCTGATTCTTCTATGATGATCACCAAAATCTTTTTTATTGGCAAAAACAAAAGCGGTAAACAGAGAGGAAAGTTTTATGAGCGAAATATATACGATAGGCTACTCAGGGTTTAAATTGGAAGATTTTATTTGTGTGCTTAAAAGTTACAACATAAATGGACTTATTGATGTTAGAAGCACACCGGTTTCTAAGTACTATACTGATTACAACAAACAGGAACTTTCAGCTTCGTTAAAAAAATGGATATTGCATACCGTAACTATAAATATGAATTTGGTGCAAGGCAAACTGAACGTAAATATTATCCGAACGGATACCTTGATTTCAAATTATTTGCTAAGTCGGAACGCTTTCAGGAAGGAATGAACAGACTTATTTCTGCAATGCCTTCTGGATTTCGATTTGCATTGATGTGTTCTGAAAAAGATCCTATTTCCTGCCATCGGACAATAATGGTGGCAAGAGAATTCAATGAACGCGGTATTTTGGCAAAGCATATTTTGGCTGATGGAAGTATTTGTACGCAGCTGGATATTGAAAACAGGTTGGTAGATATGTATTTTCCCGACCGTGATCAACTTTCTCTTTTTGGTTCACCACTGACGTGGGACGAGATGGTTTCTGAAAGCTATATCCAACAAAATAAAAGAATTGGCTATAAGTTAGATCAAGATGAGGAGGAATTCGATGGATAAAGTTTACACAATTGGATTTACAAAAAAACGGCGGAAGAGTTTTTCACGCTTCTAAGGAACAATGACATTTCATTGGTGGTTGATGTGCGATTAAATAATACGTCGCAATTGGCATCATTCTCAAAGTATCCAGATATCGTGTTCTTTCTTGCTTCAATCTGCAAGATTGATTATAAGCACGATGTGATGTTTGCACCCACAGATTTAACACTTTCTAAGTATAAAAAGAAAGAAATTAGTTGGAACGAGTATGTTGAGGACTCTTCAGATACTATGAATAAAAGGCATATTAAAGACCATATCCGAGATAATTATTCGCTGTCCCCAAATATATGTCTTCTGTGTAGCGAGCCGGTACCAACAAATTGCCATAGGCGACTTGTCGCAGATTTGTTCAAAGAAGCGTTTCCGAAAATCAATATTATTCATTTGTAATACTAGAGGTAAAATATGTTAGTTGATTTCATAGTATTAACCAAAAGTTTTAAGCGTGGCGGTTACTGTATTGCAGAAATAAATGTTAGAAATGGTGAGTGGATAAGACTTGTAACAGATGATTTTAACACCGAAGGTGCTGTTCCAAAAGAAGATGCTAGATATTACGAAGATAGACCTGTCGAGGTACTCGACTGTGTAAAGGTAGATTTAATTAGTACATTACCAACCAATGCGCAAAGTGAAAACTGGTTGTATAATAGAAAATCGTTTTGGCAGTTTGTAAGAAAGTATACAATAAATGAAATTTTGCAGCTTCATCCGCTTGATACAGCAATCCCCGTATTTGGCTCATACGATAATTATTGTACGCCTGACCAGCTTGATGGCAGTTCCTTACTTTTGGTTAAGGTAAGCCAGCCATATATCGCTGTGAACACTTACGAGAACGATTATAGTAACAAAACTAAGGTGTATTTTAATTGTATCATCAATAACATTAACTATTCTCGCTTTAGCGTTAGTGACATATGTCTGTATCTTGAGTATAAACAAAAAGGCGATGGTATGTACCCATTAGATGATGGATATGCAGTATTAAGTCTTGCAGGGGCATGGAGTCCGCCAGGTAAAAACAATGATATTAGGCATTACAAAATGCTTGCACAATTCTTTCCAATATAAAATCAAGGCTATATATCACTATATGATTGATTGAAAATCATTAGGTGATATATTGCCTAAAATAATTGTATATCAAATCTTACAACGCATCTGTTAGGTTATTAGGAGAACATCAATGTTTCGGCTTCGGAGAAGTCTATGCGATTTCCTCAGTTTTCGTATGAGCGTTCTGTACCTCGTCATCGCTTTCGTTCATAATAACTTCGTCAGCCTTTCCGACCTCTAGCTCAAGGTTAAGCTGTTTAAGACGGGTAGACTTTTCGGCAAGTTCGTCGGCGTGTTCAAAGGGCTTGCCATTTACGGCAATGGCTTCATTAAGGTCTGTCTGCATTCGTGTGAGCTTGTCAGTAATATCAGCCAGCTTACTGTCAAGCCCATTGCTGAACAGATTTTCAAGGCGAGTGTAGGATTACAATAGATATGAGACAATTAAAAAAAAGAGTGGTGAAAAAGCCAAATCTGTGTTACAGTTAAGTTGAGAGAAATAAAAGCAACAGGAGGTTTAACAAATTCGCCATTAATACTGTAACACGAATCACCCGTCACCAAGTGATAATTGAATATTCTTTAAAAATAGGAGTGACAGCTGCTTCTCGAAGATACAATGTAAGCCGTCAACTGATTTACCGCTTGAGAAAACGCTATGACTGAACTTTAGAGTCTTTAAAAGACCATTCACATAGCTCTCCTTCAAAATGTGTGTTAACTCTAAAGAATGGAATTTAATCAATTTTTCTAAGGCGATTAGTCCGCAATTCGGCTTAATCGTCTTAATTGCAGTATAGCGGAAATGGCAGTGAGAGTCAAGGGCGGCGTCAGCCGTTCATTTTACCCTTGACGCGAGTCGATATTTCTGCTAAACGTTCAGGCGGTCAGCAAAGAAAATCTCAAGCTGCGAATGTATCTCTACCCAGCCCCTTCGCCTTACCGTCCACTTGCGGGTTATGTCCGACTGTGCTAGATAAAGCATTTTCAGCAGAGCGTCATCGTTCGGAAAAACAGCTTTGTTCTTCGTCACTTTCTGCAACTGCCGGTTGAAATTTTCTATTGAATTTGTGGTGTTAATCAGCGTCCTGACCGAATGCGGGCACTTGAAATATGTGGATAATTCAGGCCACTGAGAACGCCAGGACTGAGATATTTTCGGGTATTTTTGAATCCCATTTCTCACCGAATTGCTCAAGCTCATATGGCGCGGTTTTTTCATCTACTGCGCCATAAATCTTCTTTAATTCGGCCATTGGAGCCTTAATATCCTTTTCATATCGATGTCTATCGCTATGTAAACAGCTTTCTTGACAATCATGCCCTCACTGTGAACGTGATAGTGTATTGTGTCCATAAAAACTATCGCATATACGCTCTCAAGAGGGCGCTGCTGCTACTCCTTGACGATAGGCAGAGTTTTATCCGTTATACGGCTAACCAAGCTGTCTGAGACCTCAATACCGTATATGTCCTCGATATGGGCTGATGTGCCATTTGTAGTCATTCCTTTGGCATACATGGAGATTATTTTTCTTCTATATCACCGCTCAGAGTGATTTCATTCTTCCTTATCAGCTGAGGCTCACAGTCACCGTTTCTGTCCCTCGGAACTACTATTTCCACTGGTCAGGCGCTTGTTTTGAGAGTCTTTCTGCTATACCCGTTCCACTGTTGCCCTTTAATGTGCAGCATCCATGCCGCACTTGGGAGCAATTATGCAAACTTCCTGTTTGCGACTGTTTTTCGAGTTTTTGTTGCGATAATCATATTTGCTGTAACCCAGCTCGTCATCAAGTTACGCTTGAAGTCAGTTTTCGAGAACTTCTCCAACCATCTCCTTGAAAAGCGATTGCAGGTCGTGCATATCGCCAACTTCAAGCAGCGAAAAAATTCTCTCAGCTTGTCTTTTCTTTCCTGTTTCGCTGCCATTACTTCCAGGCTGTCTTTGCACTTTGGCATAACTTTCCTCCGGAATGGTATTTTTATTATACACTATTCCGGAGGTTTACACAAGATTTAAGGAAGTCTCGGATACGTTACAACTTTATTTTAGCACATCAACAACCAAGATTTTTAGTAAACTTATTGACTAAAATTTATTTTCCTAATCTCAGAAAATTCATTCTTGTTTTCACTTAATTTTTTCCAACTGATAATTGATTCACCTTCTATACCATTTCTATATAGAATTTGTGCTATTCTGCAAGCAAAAATCCTACATTTTAAGCAGTATATGGCTTCGTTTTCGGATTTGTCTTCTGATATTGTTGTTATATTTATCATTCGCTTTAATATAGTCAACAAAAGAGACATTTCTTCTTTTGGCGGGATATTCAACCTTAACAAAGAGTAGCACAATTTCAAAGATGGTAAAAGAAATTCATTAACTCCACCACATAATTTGTAGACAGAAAAATTAAAAAGTCTATTCCAAAAATCATATGTAACTTTGAAATTACAATTAAAAGCATTACTTGCTTTTAAAATGTTATAATATCCTTCAAGTAAATTGATGTCATTTTTCTGTGTTAACCATAATTCTTCTTGCAATTCTTGAGCGTTATATTTTCTGTTATCTTCAATAAAATCGAATTCAACAAGTTTTATTGCAAGCGAAGAAGAATAATGCGTTTCAAAAATTGACAAAGTATCAGAAACAATCTGTTTCTCACTAGCGTTTAATTTATCTTTCATCATCATAAGTCTAATAAGTAAAAGGAAACTAGTATATATTCTGTCTTTTATAATTGGGTGATCATATTTTGATGCCCAATCGCAATTTTTTTGAACGAATCTTTTGATAACTTCTACCGTTTTAAGATAGTCGACGGTTGTAATATCGATGTTATTTAACACAGCAAAAATATGGCCAAATATTGGTGCGCCTTCTGTAAAAGTGCTTTTAGCTTCTGCATCTTGTTTTAAAGAAGCAATTGTATTGTTGAATATCTCTATTGCCATCTGCTTTTGACAATCAGTTTTCAAAAAATACAATAATTCTTTTTCTGTTTTATCATTTCTTTTTTCCAATAGTTCACACAGCATATGTTTATCTCTATCATGTACTTCTAAAAATTGGCACATAAAAACAAGACGACTGATAGCGCATCTTTTTTGCTCTTCGCTACTAGATGCTAAAATCTTCTTGATCTCATATAAGGTATTTTCATATGTTTCTGCTTCTAATGTTATTTTTGGGTTTTCAATATTTAATAAAACAAACTGAATAGGATCAATATATTCATTCAACCTATCAGATGTTATTGGGAACAGAAGGATTTTGTTAACCCTTTCTCTTAACTGTTCTTCTGAATATGCATTAAGCAGTCCTGTAAATACTTGTTTAAATCCTCTAAAATTCGCTCGGCTCGGTCCTCTGCAAATGTCCAACAAAATGTTTAATACCTCATCCAATTTTTCTACAGAACACTTGTAGCATAGTCTTGCAACAATTTTTAGTACAATTGTCGCAGCGTGTTCGTAAACAGAAGTTGCGGAAAAAAAGTTTGAAGGATCAACATTTTTATGCAAGACTTTAATGATTTGAACATATTCATCAACAACCTCATCAACATTCTCTTGCGACATAATTGCTAATTGTACTCTTCCAAAAAACAAATCAAGGTGTTTATCATCTTGAGCAATCAAGGTGTGCATTAAACACCAATGCGGATAGTCTGGCACCAATCTTATTAAAGTTCCTTCTAATCCTTTTGTATTGGTTACATTTCCCAATCTAAATGGATGTCCGCTTTGTTCAATAAAACGCAAATAATCCAATGCATAAAGTGTTTTTTCATTATTTATAACCAAATGCGTTATATATGTATCTGTTAAATCGAAATTGGTTGTTATATCGATTTTTTCTTCTTTATCCTTGGAATCTATGCAAAGACAATACTTGTCATTTTCCTCCCACCAAGACAGGCCACCGTTGTTGACACTTTTTTCAAATTGTTTTTCAGAGAAATTCCGCTGCCGTATAAAATTAATTAGTGACACACAACTATCCTCGATAGATGATAGATACTCTTTCTTATTTGACTTGAACAATTTTTGTCTCACCAATACTAAGTTTTGAGAAATAATTTCTTCGGCCTTTGAGAAATCACCTACAATGGCATACATACTCGCTTTAATAAGAGGCCAGTATAAGTCTCCCTTAGATAATGTCCATTTACCTAATTTTTCAGTTAAACCTTCCGCTTCAAATCTGTAAAGAGATTTCCACCATTCACACGCAAAATAGAATTGTTTGTCCTCATATGACAATAGATCTTCTATAAGCCCCGATTTGCATATTTCATAATTCCCCCATTGAGCTAACTCTCTAAATGTACGCATCAACTGAAGTCGAATATACTGTAGTCTATAATCGTTTGTATCAATAATTAATCCGGGACTTGTAATTTTTTTAAAAATTATCTTTGCTCTATCCGAAAGTAACGGTCTCCCAACAATATCAATGAATTTCAGATATTCAAAAATGTATGAAATTTGTTCTTCATCGCTTCCATCATTATAATTGTGATTTCTTTCTAGTTCCAAGAGGATATGATTTACTCTTTTTTTCATTTTCCAGGGCAAAAAAATCCATCCAGGATATGATGTGTTCAGCTCTCGTAAAACATTTGTCTCAGAATCTATATTTGATGAAATTTTTTTATAGATATTATCAAAACGAAACCACTCGCCTTTGAAATTATTTTGATCCACTTCTGTTTTAATATCATTAAGGAAATTTTGAATTCGATTTGGTAATTTTGCAGACGGATACAATTCTTCCAAATCCACAACAATGATATTCTGTTCAGAAAGCAATTTTGTTCTTGCTTCGGAAACATGCATAACAGATATCATGTATATTTTATGAGAACTGCTTTTTCCTAAATTATCATGTATCCATCCTATCCATTTAACAAAATTGGAATCCTCACAAGAAAAACCTACCATGCAAAATACATTTTCGAGTAATGCTTGCTGTACTGTATTTACAAATGCTGCAAATTTATAAGGGTATGTTCTATAATCTTCTTCAGTAATTATAAATGGTCTATTAGACGGAAATGATCCATGCAACTTTATAATCCTCGGAGCATCATTGCTATTTATTAAATCTTCTTGAGATACCACAACATTATATCTGCGCGATGTTACGGTATCTGCGGCACGCTCAAGTAAAGTATCGTAATTCGTTGTAAACACATCTACCCACGGGAGTTCCATAAGATTTTTATGCAACTCAGAAGGTCCGTAATCAAGATCAGGAATCGCTTCTTTTAGTATTGTTTCAAGTTTTGGACGACCTAAAACAGTCTCCACCTCTTGTGCCAGTCGCAAAGAACTACAATACGTTTTTTTGTTATTAGCATCACCGTATATCAAACTAAAAAACTCATCTGAGAGCTCGTTCCAACTCAAAAAAATTTTATCTGTTGCGGAAAGTTTCTCAGCGTTTTTAGAAAAGCCAGCGCCTACCATTAGTGCTGCATGATTAGATGACAACGCAGTTGCAAGTTCTTTTATATATGTTTTTTTCATAGTTATTTTCCTTTCCAAAATCGGTTGATTATTTGTTGGATTTCATTGAGTTCTACATCAGATATCTTTTGATATTTTGTAAAAGCTGCAACGAATGTAGACAAAGAACCTTGAAATTTTTCTCTATCATTTCATTTATTGCGGAAGTTTGAGTTTGGGTCTTACTAACAAAAGAAGTTACTATAGTATTTTTGTATTGCAGCAGTCCATGCTCAGCTAAGCGTTTAATAACGGTATGTAGTGGTAGGTTTCCTTCTAAGCTGTACTTTGCGAAGATTAACAAGCGCGCTACTCTTAATAGACTCATGCTCCTATAAAATCAAGCAGAATTTATATTCACTTTCAAACACTTTCGGCGTATCAATAAATAGTGCTCCTATTTCTAACTCGCTAAAATTTAATTACAGTTTAACATATTAGATAAATTATGTCAATAAGTCAAAAAGCAAGTGTAGATTAACAATAGAAGCCTTACTACATATTTTAGTTGCGCAAAAAGCTAAAACTATGTGCAGTCAAATGTTATGTTTTTACTATTAGCCTTTTTCTTATTTCAACCAGACGCATAAATAAATCGTTTTACCTCATTCCTCCCACCCCCTCCCACAAATCCACATTCTCCTCCCTCAAAAGCACCTCAATCATCTCCCTCTGCTCCTCACTGAACCCATACTCCTCTGCCATTTCATCGGCCGTCTTATGTGCCACAGTGATATACAAATATGTTTTCGTCACAGTAGTTTCCGTCCTCACCACATTCTCATTCCCGTCATCGCTTTCAGTCACAACCGTTTCCTCTTTGCTTTCCGTCCGAGAGGATATGCTGTTCATCTCCCAAAAAATATCTTTGAGAAGCTGCCTTTTTCCCTCGTCCATAGTGACAACCTCCTGCGGGTTGTCAGAATCAGTATTGACTTTAACTGAATACACGGTGAGTACCTCTTTCCACTCCGTCTTGCTTCCGCTTATTTCAACAACATCATAGGTGTTGTTATCCTTTATTTCGGACAACCTGTTTTCATACTCAGTGTATATTTCCTGTATGACGGTCTGTATTGACATTCCGGTACTTTTATCCTCACCCGCAAAGAAGATACCGAACACCGAGCTGAGGATCAGTGCTAACAAGCAAACGATGAGAATTATCAATACTGCAATCCACCCTCCCGCCGCTATAGCGGCGGCAAGGGCTTTTATGCCTGCGATTACCGCCTTTGTAGCTGTGACGATGGCTTTTACCGTAACCTTTGCAGATTCCGCAGCTGCCTTTGCCGTTGCTTTGGCAATTTGTGCGGCTTTCTGTGTAGCTTTTGCGGCAGCCTTCGCGGTTTGCTGTGCCGCTTTAGCCGCTTGCTGTGAGGTTTTTATTGCGGTCTTTGCGGTTTGTTCGGCGGTTTTGACTGACTTCTGAACTGCATTTGCCGAGCCTTTTCCGACCGTTTTAATCGTCTTATTTCCGGTTGAACGAGCGGACTGCTTTATGGTTTTCTCGGCAGATTTTTCGGCAGTCCTTACCGTTTTGCCTATGCTCTGCGTCTGCGTATACAAAGCGTTTTCACTCTGTTTTACCTTGAAATTATGAACAGCGTCATTCGCCTTGTGTATACTTTCCTTTGTGGCATCAATGCCTTTCCGTCCGGCTCTGTCAATCAGGTGGACGCTTTCATGGACAGCGGTATCAACTCCTTGCTCAAATCTGTCCGAAGCATATTCATCAGCCGAGTTTTCGTCAGAATATGTGCTGTGTTCGGCTTTATCCTTTGTGGAAATATATGCACGTTTCATGCGCTGTCCCGCAACATAGGCTTTATCGATGGTTTTAATCGTACCTCTGACCCTGTCTCTTGTTTTAATATCTGCCATTATGCACACTCCTTCTTCAAATGGCGAGGAGAGAGCTAAACGCTCTCTCCCGGCTTTGTAGTCATCAGCTTATACAGCTTCGTGTTCTTCGGAAACTTGTTTGCAAAAGGCACAAGCGAGCTGCCCACCTTTATCAGTCCATGTCCTGCTTCGACATCGGTTATATACGACATCTGACGGTCGGAGATGTTAAGCAGCTCCGCAAGTCGCATTCTGTCGGTCGAAGCCTGGCTCAACATTATGATAAACTCGGAGTTTGCAAGCATCGTTCTCGCCGTGTGGCTCTGCAACAGGTCGTCCACATTCTGCGTAATACCGGTGGCATAAGCGCCGTACTTCCTTACTCGCTTCCAAAGGGTAAAGAGGAAGTTGGCGCTGTATTCATGCCGGAAAAGCAAGTAAATCTCATCAATAAAGATATAGGTGTTCTTGCCCTTCGCCCTGTTCTGCGTTATGCGGTTCAGAATGCTGTCGAGCACAACAAGCATACCGATAGGCATAAGCTGCTTGCCGAGGTCGAGAATATCGTAACATATAAGACGGTTATCCGTGTCCACATTGGTCGGCTTTGCAAAGGTGTTGAGCGAACCGTTTGTAAACAGCTCAATCGCAAGGGCAATCTCTCGCGCCTCCGGCTCGTCCTGTCTGAGAAGCTCTTCACGGAAGTCCCTAAGGGTCGGAACAGTACCCGTGTAGCCGCTCTGCTGATATGCACGGTAAACGCTTGCGGTACAGCGGTCGATAATCGACTTCTGCTTTGCGCCGAGGCTTTCACCTCCGATAAGCTGTTCGCACAGCGACATAATGAACTCGGATTTTAAGATGACAGGGTTCGCGCCGTCGCCGTATTCCTTATTCATATCCATAGCGTTGATATGGCTTTTTGAAGTAGCCGAGATATTGATAATCTCGCCGCCCAGCGCTTTCACAAGTGCTGAATACTCCCGCTCCGGGTCTATAATAATTACATCAGCGTCCGATGCAAGAATCTGATTGATTATCTCTCCCTTTGCCGCAAAAGACTTGCCGCCGCCCGACACGCCTAAGATAAACGCATTTCCGTTCAGGAGCTGTCTGCGGTCGGCGATAATCATATTCTTGCTGATTACATTCTGCCCGTAGTAAATCCCGTTTTCATGGTAGATGTCCTGAACACGGAACGGTATAAACACCGCCAACGACTCGGTGGTAAGAGTGCGGAACGTATCAATCTTTCGTATGCCGAAGGGCATAACCGTATTAAGTCCGTCAAGCTGCTGAAATTTCAGCACACCAAACTGGCAAAGGTGCTTTCTTGCTACGGTAAGCAGCGCCTCGGTGTCCTGATCGAGCTGTGCTTTGGTGTCTGCCGTATGCACAAAGGTAATCACGGCGAACATCATGCGCTGGTCTCTTGTAGTCAGGTCGTCAAGGAACTCCTTCATCTCCTTGCGCTGTTGTTCCATATCGTACGGCACGGCGACGGAGAAATTGTTGTTCTGATTTTGTTTTCTCTGCCAGTTTGTTATGTTCGTCTCCACACCGAGCAGCCTGCTCTCAGCTTCTCTTACCGCCTCGTCGGTGGGAATCGGGATAACATCAATCGACATCATAAGATTGCGGTTAAGGTCTGTAAGCTCCGCGACCATATCGTCCTCGATAAACGACGCATACTCGCGCAGGAAAAGCACTCTTGCGTAGCGGTCGCCGATTTTCAGATAATCCTTTTCAAACTCCATCGAGTCGGGGCAGATATAGTCCTTGAAATCGTGCCCCTTCCTGCGTGTTTCCCTGATGTCAAAATGAAAAGAGCTTTCCTCGCCGACTCTGTAAAAGTCGTGGAAAACTCTCAGGCGTTCATCGGTTTCAAGCTCTGTGCATTTACTCCCGAGCCTGCCGAAGTGGGCAATCAGGTCTGCGCCGACGCGGGCAAAATAGCTTCTTGCTTCCTCAACATTTTTCTTGCTGACCGAAATAGTAATATACTTGTCCTGCACGATGGCATTGGCTCCGGTCGCCTTTTCGAGCAACATTTTATTGTACTCCTCGCGGTAGACATCAAGTTCGTCGCTTTTAAGCGGAAGAAGAATGGTTTCCTCAAAATCAAGGCGGTTAAGCCTGCGGTTATTGATTGTGATTTTTGTTGTTGCTCCGCTGTCAAATGAATTGAGCAGCTCGGAGTATTCAAGAAACATTGCTTCCTTGTCCTCGCGACTTGCTACCGCATAGTTAATATCCGTAAACTTAAAGGTCTTGGAGAATTTGTCTTTCCCGACCTTGAAAATACCGTCGTCGTAGATAGCCTTGATAGGAATTACATCCTGTACGCCCTTCGGCACGACGAACTTCTCCTTTTCCTGTTTAAATAGTTTTGCAAGTGTCTTAATCATGTGTTTTAAGCGCCTCCTTGGTTTTCTGTTCAATACCCGGCTTCATCAGCTCAAGGTAGGTGTTGGTGGGACGGAACACGAGCTTTTTCGGTATAAGGAACTCGCTCTTAATCCACGTCCACATAAATTTTTCTGCGGTCATTCCGTTGTACTTTATAAAGCCGAGCACCGCTAAAGGGGCGGCAGCTAAAATGCACATCCACGAAACGGTCTCGGTGCCGACATACGGACTGAGCAGAAAATATATGACCACCGCAACAGCACAAGCAAGGGCAGAAAAAATGAACTGCCGAAGCGACAGTCCAAAGAACATAGACTCTGTGTAGTTGCGGATTTCTCTGTTTATTTTTACTTCCAATTAAATCCTCCTTTTAGATACAAAAAATCGCCATCCTTTTCAGATGACGATTTTTGTGAAATGTTTAGTTTTTGTCTTGCGGTGCTCCGAACAGAATCCGCATAAAATCCCGTTTGGCGTAAAGCACACGCAAAATATATACCGTATCATTTTCCACACGGTAAAATGCCGTGTAGTTTCCGCAGACAAGAAAACGGTAGTCGGTATCAAGATTTACGATAGATGACAGCGGTGCGCCGAGTTCGGGGAAATCTTTGAGCGTACGAATACGCTTCAAAATTTTTTCAATCGTACGGACGGCGGCCTGCTCGTTGCAAAGCTCATCGGCAATATATGCTTTCGTGTTCTGTAAATCGGTAATTGCTTCCGGTGAAAATTTTATCTCAGCCATTTGTGATACCCAGCATTTTTTCTACCTCTGCAAGCTCAGTCCAGCCTTTTTCCTTTCCCGAAAGCTCGCCTTTGGATAATTCGCCCATCAGCTTCAAGGTCGCTTTTGTCTTTTCGTATTCCTCAATATCGACAATAGCATATCTTCCTCTGCCGTTTTTGGTAAGAAACACAGGCTCTCCTACTGAAATGTCACGCAGTACCTCGGTATAGTTTCTCAAATCGGATACGGGTTTAATATTCGGCATAATATCTACACCTACCTTTCTGCTGTATATATTGTAGCATAATTCTTCGTAAAATACAACAGCAAAATTGAAGATTTTTAAAAATAAATCAAACTCACTTGAAACTTAGGTGCATTTTACCCTAAGTTTTAATTACAAACCCATCATTTCCTTTATCACGCGGTCGCTCATTTTAACCGAGCCTACAAGCACAAGCATATTAAAGACAATCTCGCTTATATACGACCACACCTGATTTATTGCGGCGGCACTCTCGTTAATATCCGGCGGTGATGAAGCAAACACCGAGAAGATGATACAGGCAAGCACGATTACCGCGCCTTCAAGCAAAACGGCACAGTAGCTCTTTAAAAATGACTTGCCGATATTCTGCGTCGGTTCGCCTGCAAAAGCCGAAAGGGGGATAGGGGCAAGCGCCGTGTACATATACAGCTTAAAGAAGCGGCCGTAAACGCTCATAATCATAATAAAGGACAAAACCGTGATAAAAAAGCCGCCGATAAGGGTTACCGCCCAGATCGGTATGCTTTCAAAAAAGTTACAGCTTTCGATTGTCGATACCATACCATCAGGGAGCGTAGTCATATCCGCCGAGGAAAAGCCGGCTGAATTCATAATCACAGAAATCGTACCCTGAACAATGTCAAACAGCGCGAGCATAAGCTCCATTCCGTAGGTTATCGCTCCTTTGGCGAGGGCAAACCGTACGAAAAGTTTCAGCGCGTGCTCCGGCTTTTTCACATCGGAAAACGAGCCGCAGGTTTTCACCATACCCGTAACGAAAAACAAGACGAGCATGGCAAATCCTATAGCCTGAACCGCACCGTATATGGCGACTATCACGTTCCATATATCGCCGCCTTTAAAGTCCTGCGGAGAAGCGGTGATAAGCGACCATATTTCGGTAAGCTTCTGATTCCAGACGCCCAGAGCAACGACAAGATTCTGTACAACCCAGTTATCACTCATTTATATAACCATCCTTTCCTATTGAGGTATTACCTCAATATATTTTCGGGGCGCACCCGAAGCGGATACGCCCCGTTAAGTTACCTAAATCAACCCGTGATAAGGTCAAGGATTTCCTTTGCAAATGTGATTATCACTCCGCCCGCAAGGGTCAGGAAACCGTTCGCTCTCTGAGACGGGTCGTGCGATTTAAGCGAAAGACCAATCTGAACTATGCCGAAGCCGAGCAGTATAAGACCTATCGCACGGATAAGCCCGAAAATAAAGTCCGACAGATTGCTGATTACATTAAGCGGACTTCCTGCGGCGGCACTTTCGCCCTCAGCAAACGCTGTTACCGTAATACATACAACGATAGCCAAAGCAATAACTACAGCACAGTAAGTACGGAATCCCTTTCTGACTTTTCCAGTCATGGACAGTTTTCTCGTTTCCTTGTTATTGGTTTTCTTAATAATGTTCATTGTGTTTTCCTCCATAAATTTACTAGGTTTCAAAGTCCTCATCAGAGAGGAGCTCATAATTTGTTTCTGCTGTCTGTGTTTCGGGAGCCTTGTATTTATCAAAGCTCAGAAGCTCGATGGCAGCGACATCGGACTTCACTTCGCCGTGTTCGTAAACGCCGGCTTTTCCGTCTGCGGTCAGCGCCACATTCGTGTGTTTTAGTATATCGTATTTCAAATCAAGCACCGGACGCTCACCACGGATAAAGAGAATTGCGTAACGGTTATCAAACATACGAACCTCGTCCGGGGTTAGCAGCTCTCGACCGCTGAGTTGGTAGTTAGTGGAATAACTGCCGCTTCGACCTTCGCTTTTGCCATAGGTGTTGGTATCAATCGTGGATTTACCGAGCAGCTCGCTCACATATTTGTGTGTTGACTGTTCGTTACCGCCTAGATACAAAAACTCGTCGCAGTTACCCACGATGCTTTCCCACTGCTTCTCGAACAGTGCTTTGAGCTGTGCCAAGTTCTGCAATATAATACTGACAGATACCGAGCGAGAACGCATAACGGAAAGTATCTTGTCAAAGTCATCAGGCAAGCTAACATTGGCAAACTCGTCCATCAGAAAATGGACAGGGATAGGCAAGCTGCCGCCGTGAATATGGTCGGCGGAATAAAACAACTGCTGAAAAAGCTGTGTGTAAAGGATAGATACCAAAAAGTTAAAGCTCGTATCGTTATCAGGTATCAGGGCAAATAGTGCCGTTTTCCTTTCACCGAGAGTTTCAAGCTCCAGCTCATCGGTTGAGGTGAGTGAAACAAGGCTTTCAAGGTTGAATTTCTCCAAACGGGCGGCAAGGGTAATCTGAATGGATTTCAGCGTTTTTGCCGAGCCTGAATGGTAGGAATGATAATACTTGAGTGCGATATGGTCGGGGTTCTCATATTCCAGTTCGGAAAAGAGATTATCAAGGGGCGAGGGTCTCGGTTCTTCCTCGTCTTCAATGGTGCCGGCTCTGAGCATTTCCATTACCATTGTAAAGTTCTGTTCATCTTCGGGTGCTTCGTAATGAAGATAGAATACAAGTGCAAGCAGAAGCATTGATGCTGCCGTGTCCCAAAAGGGATCGTTGCTTTGAGAACCCTTCGGCGTGGTACTCTTGAAAAGGTTGGTGACAAGCCTTTGAATATCGTTGTCGCTGTGCAAATAGACAAAGGGGTTGTAACAATGGCTCTTTTCCATAGAGATAAGGTCAAGAACTTTAATCTCATACCCCTTTGCTTCAAGCAGTTTTCCGACATCCCGGACAATTTCGCCTTTCGGGTCGAGTATCACAAACGAGGTGTTAGCCTGCATCAGATTCGGCTTGCAATAAAATCGGGTTTTGCCTGCGCCCGATCCGCCACACACAAGGGTGTTAAGATTGCGCCTGTGCTTTTTGGCGTTAAGTCCGATGCTCACATTCTGAGTCATCAACTTATTTTCACTTTTGGGCGTTTGGCAGTATTTCTTATTGACAGCTCGTGCATCGCCCCATTTAGCAGAGCCGTGTTCCTCCCGGCGTCTGTAATTCCTGCGTGTTGAGAAATAAATGCCGATACCGAAGCCGTAGCACAAAAGCAAAACGAGGACAGTTTTCAGGCTGTCCTCGCAAAGCTCTATTTGGAACGGATTATTAAATACTGTCATCAACTTCGGAAGTATCTCCGGCAAGCCGCCTTTAACGGACGGTGCAATCAACAACGCAAGCCAGACTACGGGAAGTATGCCGATTACGGAAAGAATGACAGCAGACTGCTTATCATCTTGCTTCATCCCGGCATTTTTCCTTTTCTATCACCTTGAACTTCTTTTGCGGGGCGTGACCGACCTTTACGATCAGTTCATCAACGGCGTCGGTAGACTTGCCCTCGCTGCGAAGGTCGTTGCGCTTCTCATTGAGGGAGTCAATCACGATACCGTGTTCATATTCGTCCAAAGCGACAAAGTGCTGGCGTTCTCTCATTTCTCTTTACCTCCGTTATCTGCTGTCACGGTCTTTGGAGCGTTCCTGCTTTTGGCAGTACATCTCCTCGGATACACGGGAATGGATTTCATTCATAGCCGTGCGGGTTTTGGAAAGCTCCGCACGGATTTCCTTCGGCTCTTTGTTCTTCCATTCCTCCGGGATACGGTTGATAGCAAAGTTTTTGGTGTCCACGTCGTACTTTTTGCAGAGCATATAGCCGACGCACATTGCCTGAAAGCCCATATCCTTGCGACTGTAAGAGTCGCTGTCGATAGAAAGCTGTGCGTGGCCGAGTTCCTGCGCTACGCACTGGCAGAGAGCAACGCTGTCGCTAATATCTTTCTTGACAAAAAGCGTCTGCTTCTCATTATCATAAAAGGCTCCCATCTGCGGATGCGGAAGTTCGGGTGCGACCTCCACGATAACCGGAGATGTGTCAATCATCACGGCAACGAGAGCCTGCGGATCACGGTTGACGGTAGGAGCCGGAGTCTGTCTGCCTTTGGTCTGCGATACATCAAAGACCTTTTTGACATTGTAGGAAACGCCCGGTGTTCCGTCCGCCTTTGTGTACTCAACAGGTTCCAGAATGGAGATACTCTTTGCACCCTTATTGATAGATACCTTTTCCTCCGCCCAGTCACCGAAGTCTTTAAGCTGGGTGGCTTTGGGGTACTGGTTATAAATGAGCAGAGCGTTTGCGGCGGAATAGCGGTCGAGCCTTGCCTGTGTATCAAGAAAGCCTCTGAACTTTTCGCCGTCCTGAACGATTGCGGTCGCCGTATCGTCAATCATCTGATAAACGGCGTCCTTTTCTGCCTGCTTCTTTGCTTTCCATTCTTCGGGGGAAAGCTGCGGCTGTCTGTAGCCGCCCTTATTCGGTTTGAAATTATTAGTCATTGTAGATTACCTCGCTTTGTTTTTATTTCTGTTTTTCTTTTTCTTTGGTTGCTGATGGGTGGTCTGATTGGTGCGGTTTTGGGACTTGGGTTTCTCTCCCGATTTATCAAGGTCGGTGCGGTCCGCTTCTTTTTCCGTTTTCGCCTGTGCCTTATACCGTTCGAGCTTTTCACGGACGGAAGGCTTTTCTTCGGCTGATTTGGAAATACCCTTATCAGATTTACCATCGACCTCGGCGGAGCTTTGCCTTGACGGAGGGTTTTTGTCCGTCTTGGCGACCGTGGGGTTTTCGTGAGATGCCCCGTCCTTCTGAATGGGCTTTCCCATTGCTTCCTCCACAATTCTTTCTCCCTTTGATTTGGTCGGCACTTCGTTTGCAAGCTCCTCACGCTGGGCAATACTCTTTTCCGCATTGGCAACGATGGAACCCTTGTCAACATTTCCGAGTTCAAAGCGGTCGAAGATACGCTGAATTTTAGAAGCGTCCTCCGCACGGGCGATAATATCCACCGGAGCGTTATCGTCCTTGCTGTATTTGTCCCTCAGCACACAGTAAAGCACACCGTACTTCTTTGCCTGTTCGGTAAACTTCTTCAGGTCTTTATTCGGAACGGAAAAAACCTTGAGTTCCTTTCCCGATTTGAGCATATTGGTAAGGCGTGCTTTGCCTTTGGTTTTCTGTTCCTGCTTCAGCACAGAAACAAGAAGAACGGTCAGCTCCTTTGCCGCCGTTCCCGTTAGTTTTGCAGCTACTTCAAAGCCTTCAAGCGAGAGCCTGACAACCTGTTCCGCTGCGTCACCGCCTGTGTTCATAATCACGGTTCTCCTTTCTGTTGTTCTTGATTTTTTCTTCATCTGCAAGCACCGCATTTAAGTTCTCCCGCATAACGCCGGAGCGCCCAGCGATACCGTCGCATAGTCGAACTTCCTTGCGAAGTTCTTTGAGCCTTTCGGATAAGGCTGAAATCTGTTGCTTTTTGCCGGACAGCAAATCATCAATATTTACTTTTCGTATTTCGTTTCGGAGATGTGTTCTGTCGGCAGTAAGGGTTTTGATTTCGTCCTCCACCTTTGACTTATATGAGAAAAGCTGCTCGGAGGTAGAGATGTGTTCTCTGCCGAGCAGCCTTACCTGTGCGGTTATTTGGTCGAGCTTCATCAGATCTTCACGGAGAAGATAATGGAGCCGAGCCGGATTTTGTTTTTGGTACTTCGGCAAATAGCCGAGCTTATAGCAGTAATGAAGGTACAGTCCATACAGCCCGCCGACCTTTCGTATCTTATGCTCCCGTGTCAACAGGACATATTGCTTTGGGCGGTAGTAATAGCCTTTTTGGAACGGCCCTAACTTAACCCTGTTCCGGTTTTCATAGATACGCTCCTTTATGCGGTCGAGGGAATAGTCATCACCGAGCCGTGCGAGCCGGATATTCTTCTTGTAACCTTTTACTTTAAGTACCTGATACTTGTGATTAGGTGAGTCGTCAAAGTACGCTCCCATCTGACGGAGGACATATTTAAAATCGGCGTAGCTGTTGCTCTTTGCAATTGCTTCATCAATCACGGCTCTCGCTGTATCGACATAGTTCGGCATACCCGCTTCGTGAAGCTTCTTTGCGTAGTAGTTCTTGCCTGTGCCGCGCTTCGGGTTTTCAATCACATCGAGTTGGTGTTCTCTGCAAAGCAGAACTTATACAGCGTTTCTATATCGTGCAGAGGACAGTTTTGTTTTCGCTCATTGTTGATGATTGTATTAAACTCCGCTTTGAACTCGTCGGTCTTTAATTCCTCGCAGAAATCATTCCAGCTTGAATAGAACTCTTTGCCCGTACTGCCGAGATCGGCTCGCAGATACCCGATAAAACCCGTCTGCATTGAAATCTGCGGGCTCTGATAATACGCATATTTGTGTTCTTCGGGAATCATAGCTCTTTTTGTGTTGACTGCATTATCCATTGTGTTACCTCGTTCTTTCTATATTTTTCTTTTGTTTCGGAATATCGAATCCATATACGGCGGCTATCTCATCACCGAGCCGCCTTGTCACTCTCGTTATATCGGCTCGTGTAGCTGTGCCGTAATATATTTTATCTTTCAGATTCTCAATCTGACTTTCTGTAGCAGTGTCTTTGAATACACGGTAGAGGTAGTGGTTTGTACCGTCGTGATGAATGGCATCGGCGCGGAGATCTCCGTACTTATCCACATACCATTCGGTGTAATCGGTTTCGGAGTAAAGGCAATCCTTGATATTACCGGATTCTATAACCTTGTATCCCGATACTCTGCCGTTCCATCTGCCGATGTCGCCGATTACGATAATCGGCTGTGAGAGCTGTATATCAAGATTTGCGCGCTCATCAGTAAGATAATCGGCGTTGATTTCGTACATCCTCTGTATCAGCTCGTCTTCGGACAGGTCGGGGTACTGTTCAGTGAGGTCTGCTTTCCAATCCTCAAGGTCAAGGTCAATATCACTCCAGATGATGTGGCGGTCACTCTGTCTGCTGCTCATCTGCACCACCGCCTAAGTAGGAGAAAAGCTTGCCCGATTTGGTTGCTTTTTGCAGCTCCATAATCACCGTCATGTCCTGAATGGTGATGTTAGGGATTTTGAGAATGCTTTCAATTGTGAGTCCCTGCAAGTCCTTTTCGTTTAGGCATTTCGCTTCAAAGAGCTTGCTTAAGACTTTGACTTTCTGCTGAAGGGTAAGTGCGTCTTTCATCGGCCTGTACCTCCTTGTTTCAGCTGATATTGATTACGACCGTTACCGAGTCGTTTTCAGAATCTTTTCGTGAGAATTCAGGCAGTAAGGACTGTACACGCTGTCTTGCTCTTCGGATTGTTTCAAAGCAAGGAAGGCCGTAAGCTTTGTAGTTTAATGATATATCCGAAAGCGGCAGTCCGCCTGCGCGGATACACCCGAAACGGTTGTAGTACCGGAAAAACAAGAGCATATCGTCATTTCTTGTTTCGGGGCAGTCCTTTAAAATTTGCAGAACACGGCTTTCTACTGTATTTGTTATATTCATAATGTTATTTTCCTCCTATTTAAAGATAATGGGCGGAGATTTACCCCGCCCACATTTACATTATTTCTTCTTTTTGCTTCTTATTTGCAGAAAGATAAAGCCGCCTATGATAAAGGCGACCAAAACTATTACGATGATTGTTTTAAGCTCCATCATCAATCCTCCTCTTTCTTTTTCCTGCGTCCTGCATAAGCAGTAAGACCTACAGCGCCGCAGGACACGACAGGGAGTAAAAGACCGCCTGTTTTGTTTTCACCTGTTTTAGGATTGTCGTTGATGCTATTGTGCATTTCCACGATAGTAGTGGAATCGCTCATAACAGTTGCCTTCTTATCGGCGGGAAGAGTGTAGGGAGCGGACACATCATCGTGAACCTCTGATATGGTATACTCGCCGATACGCAGTCCTGAAAGTGTGATTTCGCCGTTCTTATCGGTTTTGAGAATTACATCGTAGCCGTTATCTCCGACAATGCGGAAAGAAAAGCCTTCCACCTTGCCGTCATCTGATGTCTTCACTATTTTCAGGTTTCCGCGCATAGCCTCGTTTATAAAGCCTACACCCGCCTTGTTCTCTACCGCATAAGTCGTACCGTTCGTTTCGATAAACACGGGATAAATGCCCTCGTCAAGCAAGAAACCTTCAGGTGCTTCGACTTCCTTTACAAGATAGTGTCCGTATCTCAGCTCGTTCATTTCGTAAATGCCAAGCTCAATTTCGGTGAGTGTGCCGACGAGCGTGTCACCATCATCAAGCTGTCCGTCTGCGTTGTTGTCTTTGTAAATCTCAAAAACTGCTCCGGTAAGCTTATTATCGGGATATTCTGCGTCCACCTTTGTGAGTGTGATGTTGCCCTTTATCGGCGCGTTTATAAAGCCTACACCCGCCTTGTTCTCTACCGCATAAGTCATGCCGTCCGTTTCGATAAACACGGGATAAATGCCCTCGTCAAGTACAAAGCCTTCGGGTGCTTCGACTTCCTTTACGAGATAGTGTCCGTATCTCAGCTCGTTCATCTCATAAACGCCGACTTCACTCTCGGATAAAGTTCCGATAAGTGCGTCGCCATCGTCAAGCTGTCCGTCTGCGTTGTTGTCCTCGTAAATCTCAAACACCGCACCGGAGAGCTTGTTATCGGGATATTCTGCGTCCACCTTTGTGAGTGTGATGTTGCCGCGAACAAAGTCATTTACGATTTCGATTTCGACAACCTGTTCATTTTCGGCAATGTTCACTTCATATACGGTTTCATTCAGAACAAAGCCTGTCGGCTGTTCGATTTCCCTCACATACCAGACGCCGAACGGAATCTGCTCAAAAGAAAAACTGCCGTCTTCATCTGAAGTGGCAGTCATCAAAGCGTTTTCTGTTGTAAACTCAGTATCATTTGACCCAAAAAGTCCGATCAGCGCACCGCCGAGCGGCTCGCCGTCCTCATCTGTCTTTTTGCCTGATACCGAGCCGTAGATAAGGTCGTTTTCGATTGCTTCACCGTCATTGACTGTAAGCTCTACCTTAGCGGTTTCCTGTCGCGCATATTCAAAGGTTATGGGGTATTTTTTATCATTGAGGATATAATGCTCATCGGTGGCAAGCTCTTTTACATAGTAGCTGCCGATAGGCAAATCGGTTTTAAAAATGCCGTTTCCGCTTTCATCAAGGGTAATGATTTCAATTAAACCATCAGCGGGGATAGAGGTACCGCTTTTAGATACAAGCTCCTTTGCGGCAAACAGACCGAAGCTGATATTTTTCATTTCATCGTTTGTTCCGATACCGAAAAGGTCGTTCACTTCAAGTGCTTTCTTCAAACTGATTTCAACTTTCTGCTTTTCATTAATAAAAGAAGCTCCGGTTTCGGTTATAGATACATTCTCTCCTGCGTAAACAAGCTCGGCAATGTGTATTTCATCATTCAAAACCATACAGTAGGGAGCTTTGATTTCCTCGATTTCGTATTTGCCGAGATAGAGTTCGCGACTCTTTGCAAAGCCGTTGTTTCCGGTAGTAACGGTGTCAACAACCTCTCTCTTTGTGAAGCGTATAGTTCCGTCAGCTGTGATAATATCTTCGGCTGCACGGATTTCATATACCGCGCCTGAAAGTCCGATGATTTCATATTGCGGCTGATATACTACCGGCAGGACGTTTTTGCTTTCATCGATACCGCCGATTATGCCGACACCATAAAATACGCTGCCGGTTTTTTCAATGGTAATAGTGCCTTTCTGCGCCGTGTTCGGCTTATTGACTTTTATCACTGTAATTCCGCTTTCTTCGGTCGAGTTTTCCTGTGTCACATCAAAATAAACCGGTGTGCTGTCAAGCACATAGCCGTAGGGTGCCTTTACCTCTACAATCGAGTAGCCCTTACCGTAAGGCAGTTTTTTGGGCGTTACAAGACAGCCGTTTGCATCGGTGTAAAAGGTGTCAACCGTTGTAGGCGTGGGATAGGTAAAGGCCATTGTTACGAGTTTGCCGTCAGGGTCGTATATCTGAAAGGCTGCGCCTGCATACGCTATATTCCTGCCGGTTTCTGCATCGGTTTTCACTACACGGACATAGCTTTCAAAGCCGCCATTGTTGATAAGATAACGGTAAGTTTGTTTATCCTGAGAAATGAATACATCAAAGTCCTTCATCAGCTCACGACCTTCCCAGCCTGCGGTCTGATGCACGGTGTATACGCCGTAGGGCATATCCTTTGTCTGTCCGTAGCCGTTTTCGTCGCAGACGATAATATCTCGCTCGCTCTCCTCAGAAGCAGTATAGCTTCCTGCGGACTTGAGGTAGACTTCAAAGGTCGCACCGCTTTCAGGCGTTTCAATTTTGGTTTCGCCGTCATCGGTATGTTTGATGATAGTTATATTACCCTTTACAACCTGCTCGTTCACATCGTTTTCGGTCTGATTGTGCTCAACAGTATAGAGCTGCGGGTCTGCTCCTACCTTATGGATAGCGGTATCAAGCAGATAACCCTCGGACGGAGTGATTTCACGAATTGTCCAGTCATCACCGCAGACATATTCCTGTGTGGTGAACTGTCCGTTCTTATTTGTAGTGTAGGTGTCAAGCAGTTCTTCGCCCTTGTAAATGCCGTAAACCGCTCCCTCAAGTGTAGCATCGCCCTGTGCCGAGCCTTTTTCACTATCGCTCTTTGTCACAGTTACGGTGAACTTTTTAAGAATATTTGTCATATCGCGACTTGCGACCTCTTTCCACTTAATCGGCACGGTGTGATTTTCCGGAACAACATAACGGATTGCCGTATCCACTTCCTCGATAGTATAGGGCTTTTCGCCTGATATAAGCACATCATCGAAATACGCTATGCCGTTCTTATCGGTAACTGCGTATTCATCGACTTTTATTCCACTAAGCGAAGTGCCGTACAGATGGAATTTTATACCCTCGACAAAGTTATCCTCGGAGGTCTTAATCACCTTTAAATCTCCGCGTTTCAGCTCATTGTCAAAAGGCTTTTCGGTAACCTTGTTCCACTCGATAGGAGTTGTCTGCTTTTCGGGCACGACATACCTGTCGGGTGTACCCACTTCCTCCACGGTGTAGGGGGTAGAGCCGGATATAAGCACATCATCGAAATATGCTACGCCGTTCTTATCGGTAACTGCGTATTCATCAACTTTTATTCCGCTGAGAGATGTGCCGTACAGGTGGAACTTTATCCCCTCGACAAAGTTATCATCGGAGGTCTTAATCACCTTTAAATCGCCGCGCTTCAGTTCGTTGTTAAAGGTAACTGTTGAGGTCTTGTTGCTTACAACCGTCACGGTTCTGCTTTCCTGCGGCTTGTATTTATCGGCTGTCACCTCGGTAACTCTGTATGTGCCAGGTTTCAGATTTTCAATAAGTATTTCGCCCTTTGCGTTAGTCGTAACAGTTTTATTAACTCCGTTTCCTGTAACGGTGAAGGTAATGCCGCTTATTTTTCCATCCTCGGAAGTCTTTACAATCTTAGCCGAGCCATCATCAATCTCATTTACCGCTTTGATTGTTACAAGGCCGTTATTATCGGCGTTCACCGTAACCTTCCATTCGGTTTTGTCATACGCGTGATAATTGGTAGAAATACGGTTTCCTTTACGGTGTAGGTGCCGTATGGCACAGGCTTACTCGTCTTGGCATAGCCGCTGCTGTTTGTCGGTCCGATTTTGTACGACAGATCTGTTTCGGTATTTGTTGCCGTAAAGACAGCTCCTGCCAGCTTTTCGCCGCCCGTGCCTTTTTTATACACCTCGATAACGCCGTCAGGCTTGGTAGTATTTTCGGGCAGATGAAAATAAGCGTTGGGATAGGAACCCTTATCTCCTGCCTGCGCCATATAGTCTGCACGCATAATCTCCGGACCGCGTTCATTTCCGACATGGATAATGAAATCGGCACCGTTATAAGTACCGGAATAGACCGCGATATGCACATGAGAGTTTTCGGCTGTTCCGAAAATAATTATATCGCCCGGCGTCAGCTTACTTCTGTCTACATCTGTGGCACTTGTACCGATTTTCTCGATTTTTCCCGCAACGGCAAGGTTATTTAGTGCTGTCTGCCAGGTAGACACAGACTGAGTTCCCGCCACGGTTGTGTCCACTGCGTCCGATATATACTGCGTGTCTGCGCCTTCAATATTCGGCAGATAGTTGCACAAGTAATATGTCACAAAGCTTGCACAGCACAAGCCGTACTGCTCAAATGCCGAAATATCGGGCGCTTTTCCGGTTGCTGTACTGCTGTCTGATACGGTTTCTTTACCGGTAAGGCTAAGTCCGTAAGATATATCCGACAGCACCGATGCAGGCGCGCTCGAGCCAAAGCTGCCGGGCTTGTAAAGCGTGCCGTCATTCTTCTGCTTTTGCACATCGTAGCCGGTGTATTCAAGAGCACGAAGAATTGCGGAATCCGCCATATTATCGGGCAAGTCAGAAGCTACTGCGGCAAATGTCCTGACAGGCGCAGTTGATAAAAGCATTGCGCCTGCAAGAAAAGCCGACATGATTTTTGAAAATTTCTTTTTCATTTTGTCTAGTCCTTTCTGTAAAATAGAAAAACGCCTGATTTTTCAGTCAAGCGTTTTTAATAATTTTGTGGGTATTCAGTTTATCCGCCATAATCTAAGCTGCTTACGCAAACACAGCAGTACCAGGCGGAGGTAGCGTCGTCAAAGGTACAGCCTACCGCCATATACAGGTATTCGCCTGAGCTGAGATAGCTCCAATGAGGCGGACTGTTTCTGAATGCGTCTGCGATTCTTTTACCGATTTCGTCGGCAGTACCGCCTTTGCTTACTTTTGCGATTGCTTCACGATTGTATCCGTTGTAGTAATTACTGCTTTCGGGAAAACCGTAAACGGTCATATCAACATACTCACCGTACTTAAAAGCTGCACAAGCCTCGCTACCGTCCGTGTGGCAAAAATCAGTAACAAGCTGCTGACTGCGGTAACGTGCGACTTCTGTAAGTCCGCTTAAAACGATAGCTTTTTCGGTGCGATATTCGTTGATATATTTTGCAACCTTCGCTTCGACTTCGGCTCGGTCCGCTATCAAAGGAATAGTCTGCGGCTGTTCTTTCGGTGCAGAGCTTGCTGCAGTTTGCGCAGTTGTATATGCTTCTGTTTTAGCAGTTTCGGGTTTCTCAGTTTCGGGCCTAGCGGTTTCTGCCGGCTTTTTCTCGCTCGCGGTCGTGTGCGGCTTAGCTGCGGCAGTGGTACTTGCCGAAGAGAAAACCGGTTTATCCGTTTCTTCTTCGTACCTGTCAGGCTGTGAAGTGTCAGCCGCGGATTTGGGCGAAGTCACCGTCTGAAGATTACTGTCCGAAGAAGGGCAATCCGTTGTATTTGCCGTGGTTTTTTGGATCTGAGCAGAAGTATTGGCACGGGTTTCCGGTATAGTCAAAACAACCGTTTCAGATTTGCTTACAGTTTCTGACTTATCCGTGACGGTTTCGCCGGTCATACTGACCGAAGAACAACTATCGGCGTTAAGCGGCTTTTCATCAGCGGCACAGCCGGACAAAAGTATAGCTGAAATAACAAGAATCGGTATAAGATGCTTTTTCATAGGCTCACCCTCCTTTGGTTTTCTACCCACATTGTACTGACTTTTTCTCTTTTTTGCAAGAGTGCGAATTTAAATCATACGCACCACCTCCCAAAAATGCGTATTTTCGACTTGCTTTAGATAGATTTAATTTAAAGAGATAGCTATATTTTAAGAGATAGCTTTTATTCTTCTTCGGCAAGTCAGTAAGTATAAGGGGTTAGAGTGTGAGGAAGGGGAGAATAAAAAAATACTCCCCTATCTTGAATCACGCTCTGCCCGCTTTCGTAGATAAACTGCATAATGCTCCAAAGCCTTACAGATATATTCCTCCGTCTGGCTTATGGAAACGCTTTTCGGAATCAGTTGCCGCACCCTATCCCCGCTAAGTACGATTCTTTCGCGTTGGTTTGGCTTTTGCTCGGACATAATCGCAGAAATGGCTTCGGGAGTGAGCTTCTTTTCTTCAAACATCTTTCGCATACGGATTGTTTGGTCGTGGGACGGAGTGCAGTCGTTCAGGTCGATTTCATCTACCAAATCACGCTGGCAGTCCTCGTCGAGAAAAGAAATCTCAACGGCAGGTCGCATTTTCATTCTGCCTTCGTCCACAAGGTCAAGCAGTTCGGGGACAAGATTGGTCAAGCGAATATATCTGCGAATTTGCTCACGGCTTTCTCCAACTTCGTTTGCTAAAACCTCGTTTGTTCGTTGCCGTTCAAAATCTGACACCACTGGTGTCGAATTTTCTTTTTTTGGTCTGCCTGCTTGCCTGTTCATTGCTTCCAAACGCATTTTGTATGCGAACGCTTTTTCCGAAGGAAGTATCTGCGACCTTTGAAAATTGCTTTCCACCATTAAGATGGTTGCTTCATCTCTTGTATGGTCAACAACTTCACATCTGAGTGTTTCAAAGCCTGCAAGATCACACGCTCGTTTTCTCCTGTGACCGGAAATAAGCTCATATCTGCCGTCCTCTTTTTGACGGACGGTTGCCGGGGTGATAACCCCACGCTCCTTGACGCTCTCAACAAGCTGCATCATATCTTCATCGTCACGCACCTTAAAAGGGTGGTCGGGAAAATCGTCAATCTGCTCTATGGGAATATTGCGGATTTTTGCAAGCTTGGCTTCGTCTCTCATTTCCTGTGTAGAGAACAGGTCATCGAGCGTCGGCAGAGTGAAGTCGCTCTTTCTTCCTGCCATCGGCTAACACCTCCTTTGTCAGTTCGGCGTAAGCCTTTGCCGCAGGACTGTTCGGCTCATACTTGTATATGCTGACTCCCTTAGACGCTACCTCCGCGGCTTTTACCGCCATAGGAATGGCCGAGTGATATATCTTAATCACGCTTCCGTAGTTTTTCCGCAGCGCATCTGCCGTGCTTTTCGCAAGGTTTGTCCGGTTGTCTACAATATTAAGTAGGATACCGTCAATCTTCAGGCTCGGATTGATATGCTGCTTGACCTTCCCGATGGTCTGCATAAGTTGTGTCATTCCTTTTGCGGGAAGATACTGAGCCTGAACGGGAATAATTACACTGTCTGCTGCCGCTAATGCGTTCAGAGTTACCATACCGAGGGAAGGCATACAGTCGATCAGGATATATTCGTAATCATCTTTCACTTTGTTCAGATAGGTTCTCATAACTGTTTCACGGCTCATAGTCGTCACAAGCAACATTTCCATAGCGGATAGCTCAAGGTTTGCGGGAAGCAAATCAACATTTTCCTCGTGATGCAGAATACCGAAATACGGGTTTCCGTTTTCTTTACGCATTATCTCGGATAACTTAGTGGTAATGGTAGCAGGTAAGCTGTCATTATCTTTCCACCCGAGACAGGTCGTGAGGGTCTCGCCTGTCGGCTCGGTCGGTGCTTCACAAGCAAAAGCTTGTGAGGTCTCCACAGGAGACCCGCACCCCTGTGGATCGGCGTCTACTAGGAGTACCTTTTTACCTTGCTTCGCAAGCCCTATTCCTAAATTGACCGTTGTGGTGGTTTTTCCTGTGCCGCCCTTTTGATTGCAGATTGCAATGGTTTTACAGTTAGGCATTGGCGTCCCTCCTTTCATCATATTTGAATCTTTCGACCCACTTAAACGCAAAAAGCCGTTGACCTTTTGCGTTTAAGTCGTTGCATTTAATTCGATCTCACCCCCCAAATGCACAAAAGGAAATCAACAAGCGTCTGACTGCTGATCAGACTCATAGGAATTTCACCTCTGCCGGGTTCTCCGCCAGCTCCGTAGAGAAGTATCATTGTCCCTGAAACGTTTCATCGCCTTATCCGCAGCAAACGGATATTTCAGAATGGTTCGGATTCGCTACCCACCTTGCTTTCCGCAATAACCCTTACGGGCAGGAGGTTCTTGGCGCAACTTCATCCGGCTGAGGTATTGTCCTCCGTCCAGGAATGTACTTGTTGAATGTGTATTCAGTTGTCAAGGAACAGCGAAAGAGTAGCTCTTAATCCGAGTAAAAAATAACCCCTTCACTTGTTTGGACTGGGAGAGGTCAAATTATCGGGTGTTTTTGAAAAAAGTTTGAAAAAATTTTTTGAGTTTGGAAAATGAAAAAAGCCGCCTATCCCGATAAAGGAATAAGCGGCTTGCTTATATAGTTCTATATTTAATTTTTTGAAAAGGAAATGTCTACGAAACAGTACGCACTATGAAAGCCTTTTTCTTTGCTTTCATCAGCCTTAAGATGATTTCATCAACAGCGTCGGTGTATCTGCTTTTTGCCATAAATGCGTTCTTCTTATCTATAAGCGAATGTATGATTTGAGAGCGTTCCTGCTCGGTTATATTGATATAATACTTCTTCTTTTGTAGTCCCTCCATTCGATTACAGTATATCCTTAAACGTTGCCGGCTACAAATATGCAAAAAAAGAACCCCGAACTATACAGTCCGAGGTTCTGTCGTAAACATCGTTAAATGCCGAGTTTACAAGGCTTTTTTGTTCAATTTACAATGCAGCCGTTACAATGAAGCCACCGGATTAACAATTCACGATTCCAGTGATTTACGACACGCATTTGTCGTAAAAGACGAGTGATGCTCAAAAAGTCATTTGTCGTAAATTTGTCGTAAACCCTCTGACGTGTTTCATTTTTGGATTAACAAAACGCTGCAAACGCTGTCAAAACCTGATTTTTGTGGGTTTTTAGTCCGTGAGGGGCTTCATCGTCGGGACGATTTAGGACATCGTTTCAATTCTTGCTATAACCCAACATAGTTCAAAATAAGTCGCAAATCAGATTTTTTCAAAATCCTACTTTACTTTATTTTCGATTAGTTTCGTGGGGGCTTTGTGTAAGAATTGATGTAAATGATGTAAATGCTTTTATCCACCAACTATGAAGTCCGTATCAATTTAATCTGTCAAACCGACACTTTATTATACTCATTTTTGAAGTAGGAGTCAAGACCTTCAAATTCGGACTTCCTCAGCTCCTTTGTTACATCGGTATAGATGTTGAGCGTAGTTGAAATATCCTTATGACCGAGCGTGTCCTGAATGACCTTAACATTTACCCCTGCTTCGCACATTCTTGTTGTGAAAGTATGCCTTAAAGAATGGCAGCTAAAATGCGGGAGCAATACTTCTGCATTTTCATCTTTCAACAACTGCTCATCGTTACAGTCACGAATAATACGGCGAATTGCTTTGTTGAGGGTTGCCTGATGTTGCGGCTGTCCGAAACGGTTGATGAAGATAAAATCGGTGTATCCGTCAACAGTCGCTTCACAATGAAGGTCAAGTAATTCCTGTCTTTCTTTTTCCATTAAAAATGCTTCTTTGACGAAACCGAGCATAGGCACTTTTCTTCTTCCTGCCGGGGTTTTGGTCGTATTAACATTGAAGTAACAGCCACGCTTACTGCCCTCGGTACGATGGTCATAGTAAACCAGCGTGTGGTTCACATCAATGATACCTTCTTCCAAATCAATATCGCACCATCTTAACCCTGTAACCTCTCCAACACGAAGTCCCGTACCAATCATAACCGCAAACACCGGATACCAATACTTTGATGTCGGAGAGTTTTTCAAATAGTCAAGAAACAACTCTTGCTCCGGCTTTGTTAAGGCTCTACGCTTCTCGGTCTGAAAACAATGGGACTGTTTCAACTCTTTGAGCACATTGTTTGACGGGTTATTCCTGATGTAGTCATCATCGACCGCCATATCCAAAATCTGATGGAGAACCGTATGAATATTATCAATGGTCGCCGGCTTCAGATGGCGTTCGTCTGCAAGGTAATTATAGAACCTCTTTATATCTGTTTTTCTCAGAGAAGATACAGTCTTTGAACCTATCTGATGACGGACAAAGGTCTCATACATATACTTATAGTTTTCAAAGGTGTTGTTTTTCAGACCTCGCTTCAAATCCTTCCAAAGCTCATAAATGTCATTGACCGTTGTGTATCGAGCTTCTGCCTTAATGCCATCGCTCTTGTCTTTTGCGATTTGTTCCTCTTTGTATCGCAGTTCATCAAGTGTCTTGGCATACACATAACGCCTTTTGTGGTTGGCGTCCGTCCAACTGAAATGGTATGTACCATCGGCTCTCTGTGATTCGCCTGTACGAAGCACTACTCTTGATTTGTCTTTTCTTTTTGTTCTTGGCATAACTTTTTCCTCCCTTAAATACTAAATTGCTTATCAAGATAATCAATAAATTTGTCTCGGATTACACAGACCTGAACACCGTTAGTGACAGCAAAGGGACAATCGCCCCTCATTATGATTTGCCTGATTTTTGTCCTGCCGATACCGGTGTACTCGGCTGCTTCCTCAACCGTTAAAACCTTCTTCTCCCAAAAGGGAGCATTTTCTTTTCGCTTTTCGAGTAAGACTCTGTAAGCTAAAACATCGTTGTCCATAAGCCCTCCTTCCTATATTGAGTACATTTTCTCAATGTACTCATCAAAAACTCGTCTCTTAATCATTCGTCTGTTTCCTACCCACAGAACAAACGGACATTTTTCTCGGCTTGTCATCTCATAGAGTTTGTCTCTGCCTATGCCTGTGTAAGCGGTCGCTTCATCAATCGTAAGGTAAGGCTTTACCCAAACCGGCACGGTTTCCACCTGATTACCTGAATTATTCAATTCAGTCTGCTTATTTCCCATAACACCACCTCCATCAGAGGGAATACTGCGATGACAGGTATTCCTCAAATTGTTTCCTTTTAATCAATCGCTTTGCCCCGTTCCAAAGAACGAAAGGACAATCTTCGCAATTCGATAGTTCTTTTATCTTTGATGTGCCAATGCCCGAATATTCCGAAGCTTCTTCAACCGTAAGGTTCATCTTCTTCCAAATTGGGACACTCGACATATTGGATTTAAGTTGTTTGTCAGACATATGCTGTAACCTCCTTGCCTTTGGTGATTACAGCATACTCAAAAGTCTGCGGTACGCCAATTATGCGAATCGGCTCATCGCAGACTTGACTTTTTGCTTAAATCGAGTATTGCCTTTCGATAAATTCGTCAAAGACTTTCCTTTTAATCATTCTTCTGCTACCAATCCAAAGAACAAAAGGACAATCCTGACTTTCCGTCATTTCATAAAGCTTTCCCATTCCAATACCGGAATAAGCTGCCGCCTCCTCAATAGACAGGTTTGGTTTACACCAAAGAGGAATGTTGTAACGCTTCTTTTTTTCACTGCTATTTGACATTCCTGCCCCCCTTTCCTTTGACCGAGGTGCGTTTGTCATAAACGATGTAATCCCAACCGCTGTTATTGCACTTATCGCAGTGGTCTTTGCTTTTCGCAAACGGGTCAAGACGCCTGACAACATAATTCGGGTCGTGGATATAGTCGCTCAGGCACTTGGGACATAAGCAGCGAACATCTCCGGTTCTGTCTGTGTTGTAAATCCATAAACCGAAAGTCTTTTTAAGAGCTGCGTTAATATGCTTCCAAAGCCTTTCATCGTTTACCGAACCAATGTAGTCTGTTAGTTCGTCCTTATTGACGGTTTGTATCTGTTCAAGAAGAACCATTGACGGCTTCTTCAGACCGAAGTCCTCACCCAAAATGATGTGTGAAGGAAGATACTTCTTTTTCATCACAGCCGTAACAGCCGCAACAATAATTGTCGGAGCATTTGCATTAAAGTTGTCCGCCTGAATTACCATTACAGGTCTCTCACCCGACTGGACAGACCCCTCTCTTTTTCCAAAATCGTAGTAGAATAAATCTCCACGCTGAATTTCTTTTCTCTGCATATATGTATAACCTCTCTGTTCATTTAGTCTTGAAAGTGCATTCCGTATCCGGATTTGAAATAACCCCTTCACTCATTTGGACAAAGGGGGTCAAAATGCACACCCAAAATCAGAGGTTTTCATAAAATTTCTTGAAATTTTTTCTTGCGGCAGCAATCGACTTATCTACAACGCTGTAATATACGCCTTCTTCCTTTGCGATTTTTCTTGAACTCATACCTAATAAAATCGCTTTAATCAGTCTTTCTCTCTGAACAGGTTTCAGCATTTCCAATACCTTTCTGACTTTCGCAATTTCTAACTGGCGGAGCTGTTCCTTTTCTTCCTCAATCCGTTCTTCCTCCGCTTGCTCAAACGGGTCAACAAACGGAGTAATCAGTTCCCGGTGGAATTGTTCAGAGATGTCATCTTCATACCCATACACATCGATTGTTCTTTTTGCTCGCTTTTCGTACTTATCGTTGTTTCTGTATGACTCGTCAATCACTTCGCCCTGAGCCATAGAAAGCAGAATGAACGGAGTGTACCGACGGATAA